>JGI24711J26586_10000742_pt1 | contig 25545 bp, 18 predicted proteins | sample BioPla3DNA1_FD_26586 | JGI IMG/M metagenome (IMG submission 26586)
CGCGGGTCAAGCTAATCCTGTTCGTCTCAGGATGACAAAAATGTGGGGCTTTCATAGCAATGACAAAAAGCGAGAAAAGTGCTTTTTCACACAGTCTGACGTTATTGCTATGTAAATTGAAAGGGCAGACAGCCTTGTCTGCCCTTACCTGGAGATAACACTTTCATTCTTTACCCTGTCTACCTTGTCCAAAAAATTTGTTCCCATGACGCCGCCAACTATAAGGATAGAACCTATAATATGATAGTAAAACACTTTTTCCCTGAGGAACACAGCACCTGCAACGATGGAAATAACGGTTCCCAAATTTGAAAACACACTTACTTTTGAGGCTTCAATTTTTGATAAAATATAATTTATAGAAAAAGATGTAACCGTAAATGATAATACACCCAGATAAATTATAGCCAGAACAAATTGGATACTTTTCAACGGCAACAAAAATGCGCCTATATTCTTGTTAATTAAATGTTTACCTATTGCTATAATATTGAAAAATATAAAACCGCCTGCAGACATAATGAAACTGAGCTCCATTTTAGAAAAATTTCCAACTGATGTTCTTGCCAGGACTTGGTATCCGGAAATAGATAACGCCGATAAAATCAGGAGTGTTATACCCTTAATTCCGCTTATTTCAAAGGATGAACTTGTCATCAATGTAATGTATACTACACCTGCAACCGATACCACTATGGATATTTTCTGTAATAAATTTGTTTCTTCATTTATTAAAAATGTTGCCAGGAGTAACGTAAATATAGGGGAGGATGCCAGCAATATGCCTGCTTCCAGGGAGGTTGCATATTGCAGTCCAAAGGTTTGGAAAGCAAAAAATGCCATCGGATACATCAAGGCCAGTGGGAGCATTTTCTTAATTTTTTTCATATTGAAATCCGGTTTAACCAGTCCGAACAATATGGGTATCAATATCGATATAAATGCTGCGGTAAACCTATGGGCCAGTATATCCAGGGGTTCTGCGGTGAACAGTGCTATTTTGGTAAACAGAAAAGAAAGGCCTGTAATAACAGCATATAATGTGGCCGCAATGTAGACTAATGTTTTGCTATCATCGGTATTTTCCATAAAAATTGTCCCCCTTAATTATTGCATAATTTTTGTTACTTTACATGATGTTTTTAGTATATCTATTTTATATTGTATAATCAAGCAATCGATATACAAAGATTGTATGAAATAATTGCAGGAAAAATAAATTGGCTTGCCCGTTTATATATGTTAGAATCTTGTTGTATCGATATAATTTTTATATGGGGGATAAAAAATGTACGATTGTCACGTTCACACAAATTTTTCTACTGATGCCACAATGGATATAGAAGATGCGATCAGGGTTTCGAGAAAATTGGGGCTTGGCCTTATAATAACCGACCATATGGATTATAAACATCACATACCAAACGAATTCATATTTGATCCTGATGAATACTTTAAGGAATATGAAATATACAGAAGTGATGAACTCCTACTCGGTGTTGAAATAGGTTTTAGAGATGATTCCCTTGATGAAATTAGAAAACTCAAGGATAATTATCCTTTTGATTTCATTATAGGTGCCATTCATGTTGTTAACGGTATGGACATTTATTATAAGGATTATTATGAAGGAAAAAGCAAAGAACAGGCATATGAAGAGTATTTGAAGAATATGCTTTTATTGGTTAAACATCATGATTTTTATGATTCCCTGGCGCATATGGACTATATAACAAGATATTCGGTGTACGAAGATAAAGGGCTTTATTACGCAGAATTTCCCGATTTAATAGATGAAATTCTTAGGGAACTCTCCGGTGCTGATAAAGCAATAGAAATAAACACCAGATGGATCCATGACAGGGATACGGCGAACAATTTTATTGAAATTCTGAAAAGGTTCAAGGAGCTAGGGGGGAAATATATTACCATAGGATCGGACGCCCATAGGCCCGAGGATATAGGTGTGAATTTTAAAAGGGCCAGGGAAATTGTTCATATATGTAATTTAAAATCCGTATATTATAAAGGGAGAAGGCCTTGTTATGTAAAACAAAGCCTGGTTTAACATAAAAAATTTGTTGTTTTACTTGTAAGCATATATATAATTATGATATGATTGAAAGAACAGTTGTGTCTCACCTTAAATTTAAAAATACTATAATGTGAACTAATATCGCTGAATTCTGTAAAGAAGCGGGGGAACCATTTTTTGGGGTGAATCCTATTTTTAGGATGGGCTACCTTTAGCCCTAATCCGACAGCTAACTTCGTAAGCGTAAAAAGGGGAAAATGTTTATGCTTAGACTATGGAGCCCCATAGTCTTTTTTAATCCTAATTTCAAAATATGAAATTTTTTTAAATAATCTTGCAAATTATGCTTGAATTGCAAAAAGATAAATGTTAAAATATCAACTATGAAACAGCCATTTTATCATGCTGTATGCCTATTAATAAGTTGAATTCCGGGGAGTAGGGCAAATTCGAATAATGCAAGAATTGGCTTACAATATTTCATATTTGATAAGGGGGGAATATAATGAAACATGATGTTATTGATGTTTTAAAGCCAAATTTATATAAGGAAATTTTTCCTTATGATGAAATACCCAAGATTGTGTTTAACAATATACAGTTGCCTATGGAGTTACCTGAAGATATATGGATAACCGATACTACATTTAGAGATGGACAACAGTCTATGGCGTCCATGACCACGGAACAAATGGTAAAAATTTACGATATGCTCCATGAGCTTGATAATGGTTCCGGTATTATAAGACAAACGGAATTTTTCCTATATGACGAAAAGGACAGAAAAGCCGTGCACCAATGCATGGAAAGAGGGTACGACTTTCCGGAAGTGACCTCATGGATAAGGGCACATAAAGAGGATTTTAAATTGGTTAAGGAAATGGGTGTAAAAGAAACCGGAATATTGACGAGTTGTTCTGATTATCACATATTTAACAAGCTTGGTAAAACAAGAAGAGAAGCTATGGAAATGTACTTAGATATAGCCGAAGCTGCTTTGGAAAACGGAATTACCCCAAGATGTCATTTTGAAGATATCACAAGAGCAGATTTCTTCGGATTTGTTATACCCCTAGCAAAAAATTTAATGAAGTTAGCGAAACAAGGGAATGCGAAAGTTAAAATCAGGGCTTGTGATACTTTAGGTATTGGGGTATCCTATAATGGGGTGGAGCTACCCAGATCGGTGCCGGCTCTCATACACGGTCTCAGGAATCATGCAGGGGTTCCCCCTGAGTGCATAGAGTGGCACGGACATAATGATTATTATGTTGTAGTACCCAATTCAACAACATCTTGGCTATATGGCGGGTCCTCAGTTAACGCCACCCTGTTCGGGGTGGGCGAAAGAGTAGGAAATTGTCCCCTGGAAGCCATGATTGTGGAATATGCACAGCTGAAGGGAACCACCAAAGATGTAAATTTGGAAGTAATCAGTGATTTGGCTAGGTTCTTCGAAAGTGAATTGGATTATAAGATCCCGCCAAAGACACCTTTTGTAGGTTCAGATTTTAATGTAACAAAGGCCGGAATCCATGCAGATGGTTTATTAAAAGACGAGGAAATATATAATAGTTTTGATACAGGCAAAATACTTGGAAGACCGCCTCTGGTGGCCATCAACAATTATTCGGGTATTGCCGGTATTGCATACTTTATAAACAGTTATTTTAATAAACAAGGAGACGATAAGCTCACAAAACATGATGAAAGACTGGTTCCAATCAAGGAATGGATAGATGAAGAGTATGAAAACGGAAGAACTACTAACATTACAGTAGGTGAGATGGTTGAAATTTCAAATAAATATATAAATGCTGAATATGAAGGATATGGGGAAAGTTTAGCTTAGGAAGAGGTGCTTTCTGTGGGAATGACTTTGACGGAAAAGATATTAAAAAACCATCTGGTTGATGGCGAGTATAATATCGGTAATGAAATAGGTATAAAAATAGACCAAACATTAACCCAGGACTCAACGGGTACCATGGCTTATTTACAGTTTGAAGCTATGAATATAGATAAGGTAAAAACAAAACTATCTGTGGCCTATATAGATCACAACATGTTACAATCAGGTCCTGAAAATGCGGATGACCATTTATATATCCAAACTATTGCAAAAAAACATGGTATATATTTTTCAAGACCTGGTAATGGCATATGCCATCAGGTGCATCTGGAAAGGTTCGGGGTTCCGGGCGATACATTGCTCGGTTCTGACAGTCATACGCCAACTTGTGGCGGTATCGGTATGATTGCAATCGGTGCAGGTGGGCTGGATGTAGCTGTGGCCATGGCCGGAGGAGCATATTATATCAAAACTCCCGAAATTGTTAAGGTGAATTTAAAAGGAAAATTGGGTGAATATGTCAGTGCCAAAGATATAATTTTAGAGGTATTAAGAAGATGTACGGTTGCAGGTGGGGTAAATAGGGTGTTTGAATATGCAGGTGAAGGTATAAAGTGTCTCTCCGTGCCGGAGAGAGGTACCATAACCAATATGGGAGCGGAACTCGGGGCTACAACCTCAATTTTTCCATCAGATGGGAATACCCTGGAATTCTTAAAAGCACAGGGAAGAGAGGAAGATTATATACCGTTATCGGCAGATGAAGATGCTGTATATGATGAGGTTATAGATATAGATTTAGACAGGTTGGAACCAATGATTGCCTGTCCCCATTCTCCGGATGCCGTGGTTCCTGCAAAAGAAGTAAGGGGCACAAAGCTTACCCAAGTAGCTATTGGAAGTTGTACAAATTCCTCTTTTGTGGACCTAATGAAAGTTGCAAACATATTAGATGGTGAAACTGTACATGAAAATGTTTCTTTAGTGGTTTCACCCGGTTCTAAGCAGGTGCTTACTATGCTATCTGAAAACGGAGCACTGGCTAAAATTATAAATGCAGGTGGGAGAATACTGGAAAGCGGTTGCGGGCCCTGTATAGGTATGGGGCAGGCACCAAGTACTAATGGGGTTTCATTGAGAACATTCAACAGAAACTTCAAGGGACGCTGTGGCACGGAAACAGCGGATGTCTATCTGGCAAGTCCCGAAATAGCGGCTGTATCCGCCATAAAGGGTTACATTGCATCGGCGGAGGACTTTGACGGGGATGTAGACTTAAACATAGAAATTCCGAATACATTTTTAATAAATGATAATTTAATAGTTAGACCTGCCGAGGCAGGCGAAGACGTGGAGATAATACGCGGACCAAACATAAAGCCCTTTCCTAAAAATAAACCGTTAGAGGATTTAATTACAGGAAAAACTTTGATAAAAGTGGGGGACGGAATAACTACTGACCATATCATGCCTTCAAACGCACATTTGCTTCCATATAGGTCAAACATACCTTATTTGTCCGAATTTTGTTTCAATCAAATTGATAAGGACTTTGCAGCAAATGCTAAAAAATATGGTGGTGGCATAATAGTCGGAGGTCTAAACTATGGGCAAGGATCCAGTCGTGAACACGCCGCACTGGTTCCCCTATATCTGGGCATAAAGGCCGTAATGGCCAAGTCCTTTGCAAGGATTCATAAAAATAACCTTATAAACAACGGAATTATACCTTTAACATTTAAAGATAGTGATGATTATTTAACCATAGACATTTTTGACGAATTAGAGATCAAAAACGTTCTTTCAGGTGTGGATTCCGGTGAAATGACGGTTCTGAACAAAACAAAAAATTTACAATACGTTATGAACCTGGATATAACAAAAAGGCATGCCGACATACTAAAAAGCGGGGGGCTATTGAATATAGTTGGACAGTTGGTCGGTTAGTCAGTTGGTTGGTCAGTTGGACTATTGGCCAACCAATTTCTATCATTGTGAAAAAAATGTAGGCCGGAAAGCGAAGGATAAACCATATGTATAAAGACTGTAATAAATTAATTGTTTGGCGAAAAGCACATGCGCTTGTATTGAAAATATATGAAACAACAAGTAACTTTCCGAGGGAAGAATTGTTTGGATTAACTTCGCAAATTCGCAGAGCAGTTGTATCAATACCTAGCAATATTGTTGAAGGAAAAGCACGGGGGTCAAGTAAAGACTACAAGAGATTTTTATTGATGGCAAGAGGTTCACTAGAAGAAACAAAATATCAAATTTTACTGGCTAGGGATTTGAACTATATAAGTGGAAGGGAATACAAAGAAATTTTTAGTAATATGGATGAGGTTGGCAGGTTACTTGGGGGGTTGATAAAGGCGGTAGATGGCAGAAAATAGATGGTTATGCAGTTAGACTGTCTGGTTCCTGAACCCTGACTTTTAATTCCTGACCCCTGACCTCTGACCCCTGACTAACTATAAACAACGGGAGGCAAAACATGAACAAAACAATCACCTTAATCCATGGAGATGGAATAGGAAAAGATATTATAGATGCAACAGTTAAAATAATAGAAGCAACAGGTGTCAAAATAACGTGGGACAAACAAGAAGCGGGATTTTCAACATATGAGAAATACGGGAGTCCCTTGCCGGACGAAACAATAAAAAGCATAGAAAGAAATAAAATCGCCTTGAAAGGTCCACTTACAACACCTGTGGGCACAGGTTTCAGAAGTATAAACATTGCGTTAAGGCAGCATTTTAAATTATTTGCCAATATAAGACCTATAAAATCCTTCGACGGCATAGATTCTTTATATAGGGATTTGGATTTTGTTGTCGTAAGAGAGAACACGGAAGGTCTATATACGGGCATAGAATTTATGGTCAATGATGATACAGCACAAAGCATTAAATTAATAAGTAGGGATGCCAGTCTTAAAATATGCAACTTTGCGTTTGAACTTGCGAGAAAGGAAAAGAGAAAGAAAGTAACCCTTACACATAAGGCCAACATCATGAAACTTTCTGACGGACTATTTCTCAGGACAGGAAAAGAGGTAGCTGAAAATTATAAGGATATACAATTCGAAGATATAATTGTGGATGCCATGGCAATGAAAATGGTTATGAATCCGAAGGACTTTTCAGTTATTGTGGCACCGAATTTATATGGAGACATTTTGTCCGACCTGGGTGCCGGATTAATAGGAGGATTGGGAATTGCTCCCAGTGGTAACATAGGAGATGATTTTGCCATATTTGAACCCGTTCATGGTTCAGCCCCTGATATTGCGGGTAAGAATATAGCAAATCCTATATCAGCCATACTTTCCGGTGTAATGATGTTGAAATATATCGGCGAGCCCCGGGCAGCACTTAAAATAGAAAAATCCTTGGGGGACTTGCTCAAAAACAGTGAAAGTCGTACAATAGATATAGGTGGTAAGTTATCTACCACCGAATTTACAGATGCGATTATAGCAAACATATAGTTATGAAGATGGGGATGTTTTGGGGTTACTGAAAAAGTATAATTTTCGTCAGATTTAGAATTGTACAATCTAGGACTTTTTCAGCAGTTTTGAAACATCCCTTTATTTTTGCGAAAGGGGGGTAAAAATGATAAAAAAGAAATTTAAACGTATATTAGTAGCAAACAGGGGAGAGATTGCTATTAGGGTCTTTAGGGCTTGCCGTGAAATGGGGATCAGAACCGTAGCGGTTTATTCCAATGAGGATCAACGTTCCCTTTTTAGAACAAAGGCAGATGAGTCTTATTTAATAGGAAGAAACAAGGGCCCTATAGAAGCATATTTAAATATTGAGGAAATAATCGGTTTAGCATTAAAAAAAGGTGTAGATGCTATTCATCCGGGATATGGATTTTTATCTGAAAATCCGGAATTTGCACAAAAATGTGAGAAAGCAGGGATTGTGTTTATCGGTCCCTCCTATAAAACAATCAAAAAATTAGGAGATAAAATCAGATCCAAACTAATAGCGAAGGAAGCAGGTGTGCCGACAATACCCGGTGTGGAAAAACCCATTACTTCTGAAAAAGAATTGGTAGAATTTGCGGATTGTTGCGGATATCCGGTTATGCTCAAGGCTGCTACCGGCGGTGGTGGGAGGGGCATGCGTGTTGTAAGATCAGGGGAAAAATTGGTGGAGGCCTTTAATAGTGCCAAAAGTGAAGCCAAGAAGGCGTTCGGTAATGATGATATTTTTATTGAAAAATATTTAAAAGCACCCAAACATATAGAGGTACAGATACTGGGGGATGAATACGGTAATATAGTACACCTCTACGAGAGGGATTGCTCCGTGCAAAGAAGACATCAGAAGCTGATAGAATTTACCCCGGCTATATGCCTGTCTGATGAAAAAAGGGAGGAAATATGTGGGGATGCCCTAAAGATAGCCAGGGCTGTTAATTATAAAAATGCGGGAACAGTAGAATTTTTATTGGACGCTTATGGAAATCATTATTTTATTGAAGTAAACCCCAGAATACAGGTAGAGCATACAATTACAGAAGTAGTGACAGGTATTGATATTGTGCAAAATCAAATCTTAATAGCTCAGGGTTATACACTGGACAGTCCGGAAATAGGAATTAAATCTCAACAGGACATAACCTCCAGAGGATATGCTATAGAATGTAGAATAACCTGTGAGGATGCAAGCAGCGAATTTTTACCGAGTATAGGAAGGGTTGACGTATACAGAACGAGCTCCGGCCCCGGGATAAGACTGGATGGGGGCAGCGGTTTTACAGGTTCTGAAATTGGCCCCTATTATGATAACTTATTAGTCAAGGTGACGTCTTCATCGAGAACCTTTGAGGATGCTATCAGGAAATCTATTCGTTCTCTGACAGAGTCCAAAATTAGCGGGGTTAAAACCAATATCGGATTTTTGGTCAATGTATTAAACCATGAAACTTTCAGACGAGGAGAATCCAATACGGGCTTTATAGAAAACAATCCCGAACTTTTCGATATTAAACCCCGAAGTGACAGGGAATTAAAATTGCTTAAATATATTGGGGAAAAGGTGGTCAATGAAACAAAGGGAATAAAAAAGGAATTTGATATACCTGTAGTTCCATATGTAGTAAGACCTAAAAACCAATACGGGACAAAACAGATATTGGACAATGAGGGCCCCGAAGGATTGGTGAAGTGGATTCAAAATCAGGATAAACTATTATTGACCGATACTACCATGAGGGATGCCCATCAATCTTTGATGGCAACAAGACTGAGAACCATAGATATGGCAAAGATATCCAGGGCCACCTCTGTTTTAGCAGGAGATTTCTTTTCCTTAGAAATGTGGGGCGGAGCTACCTTTGACGCATCCTATAGTTTTCTGGGAGAATCCCCCTGGGAACGTATAGAAATATTGCGTGAGAGAATACCTAACATCTTGTTTCAAATGCTTTTGAGAAGTAGCAATGCGGTAGGTTACAAAAATTATCCCGATAATGTTATAAGGGAGTTTATTCGTGAATCCGCGGAAACCGGCATAGATGTATTCAGGATTTTCGATTCTTTGAATTGGTTAAAAGGTATGGAGATAGCCATTGATGAAGTATTAAAAACCGGTAAAGTTGCGGAAGTATGTATGTGTTACACCGGTGATATCTTGGACACAAAAAGAGACAAATACACCTTGAAATACTATGTGGATATGGCTAAAGAAATCGAGAAAACAGGTGCGCACATATTAGGCGTAAAGGATATGTCTGCTCTCCTGAAGCCTTATGCTTCACAAAAACTGATTAAAGCATTAAAAGACGAAATTTCTATTCCTATACATCTTCATACCCATGATACTACAGGCAACGGTGTTGCTACCGTGCTGATGGCGGTAGATGCGGGAGTAGATATTGCAGATGTTGCTATCAGCAGTATGTCAGGACTTACCAGCCAACCATGCTTAAATTCGGTTGTTGCGGCTTTGGAGAACACTTCAAGGGACACTAAAATGAATATAGATGATTTACAAAAACTTTCTCATTATTGGAGTGCTGTAAGGCCGATTTTTGAACAATTTGAATCTGATTTAAAATCTGCAACAGCAGAAATTTATAAATATGAAATTCCCGGTGGACAGTATTCTAATTTAAAACCACAGGTAGACAGTTTTGGTCTGGGTCATAGGTTTGATGAGGTTAAGGAAATGTATAAAACAGTTAATGAAATGCTGGGCGATATCATAAAAGTTACACCATCATCCAAAACAGTGGGGGATTTAGCTATCTTTATGGTGCAAAACGATTTGAATCCCGAAAATATATACGAAAAGGCAAAAGATATGACCTTTCCGGAATCCGTTGTAGATTATTTTAAAGGTATGTTGGGGCAGCCGAGTGGTGGTTTTCCTAAAAAATTACAGGATATAGTTTTAAAAGGCGAAACCCCTATAGAAGTAAGACCCGGTGAGCTATTAGAACCTGAGGATTTTGACGCTATTGCAAAACATTTGAAAGAAAAATATAACATGGATCCAAATCGAAAAAACCTATTATCATATGCGCTTTATCCAAAGACATATGAAGGATATTTAGATTTTATTAACGAATATGGAGACTTGAGCAGAATGGGAAGCGATGTATTTTTCCATGGTTTGTACGAAGGTGAAACTTGTGAGGTAGAGATTGCAGAGGGCAAGGCTTTAATTGTTAAATTGCAGGAGATTGGTAAGCTGGATAATGAAGGGAACAGAACTGTGGTATTCGAAGTCAATGGAAATCGCAGAGAAGTGAAAATATTCGATAAGGCAAGCAAATCCATTGGAATCGGTGAACAAACATTCACTCAAATGGCAGACCCGGAAAATAAATTTGAGATAGGTGCTACCATTCCGGGAACGGTAGTCAAAATTTTAGTAAGAGAAGGTGAAAAAGTAGACAAAAATCAGAGTATTGTTTTACTTGAAGCCATGAAAATGGAAACTAACATTACAGCTCCCGTAGACGGCATAGTAGATAGCATATTGGTAAGAGAAGCACAACAGGTAAAGGTAGGAGAATTATTGATCAGACTGAAAGAAGGATAATAAAAACCTCATATTTTCGTTATTGGTATGAAAATCCCAAATTTTTGTCATTGCTATGAAAGCCCCCATTTTTGTCATCCTGAAACGGACAGTATAAGTTTGACCGGTGAAGGATCTATATTTAGAATAATGCTTTTGTTTATCGTGGTGTGATAACATCTACAGATTCAGAGGAAAACGGAGCAAACCTGACCTATGAAGAATTCTACCGGTTTTACTGGGGATGAATTCTTCAAAGGTCCGTTTTTTTATGAAAAAACAAAAAGATCGTTGCATAATTATTAATTATAATGTATAATTATGAGAACAAATGAGGCGATTTTTAGTCGCCCATGGATAATAGGCTATAGGGGCGATTTCAATCGTCCACTTGGAAATAAAAAAAGAGGGTGAAAACATGGTTAAGGTAGGTATTATAGGAGCAACAGGATATGCAGGGGGGGAACTAGTAAGGCTGGTCTCCCAACATAAAAAACTGGAAATAGGTTTTTTAGATTCCAGGAGTTATGCTTCTATGGAATATAGTAAAATTTACCCTAATTTAAAAGGTATAATAGATGATAAATGCGTTTCGATAAATTTAGATGAAAATTTAGATGATATAGATGTGTTTTTTACCGCCCTCCCACACGGGCTGAGTCAACAACCTGTAAAGGAAATACTGGGGAAGGGCAAAAAGGTTATAGACCTTTCGGCGGATTTCAGACTAAAAAATGTCGATACCTATGAGCAGTGGTACGATACAAAACATGAAGCGGAAGACATATTAGATGAAGCTGTATACGGCTTGAGCGAAATATATAGTGCTGAAATTAGTAAAACCCAGCTTGTTGCAAATCCGGGTTGTTACCCCACCAGTGCCCTCCTACCATTATATCCTCTATTAAAAGAAAAACTTATTGATAATGACATTATAATAATAGATTCAAAATCCGGTGTTTCGGGTGCAGGCAGGTCTGTCAGGGATGCAAATTTATTTTCACAATGCAATGAAAACTTCAGGGCCTATGGTATAGGTACCCACAGACACACATCGGAAATTGAGCAGGAATTATCCATAGCAGCCGGAAAAAGGGTTATGGCACAATTTACACCCCATCTTGCTCCCATGACACGCGGAATTTTAAGCACCATTTATACAATGAATAATAAGGGTGTAAGAACAAAGGATATCAGGGATACACTTGAATATTATTATAATGATCAACAGTTTGTAAGGATAATGAAGGAAGGAGAATACCCGCAGACAAAAGCGGTTTATGGTTCCAATTATTGTGATATAGGTTTTAGGATAGATGAAAGAACGGGAACTATTATCATAGTGAGTGCCATAGATAACCTGGTTAAAGGGGCTGCAGGCCAAGCCATACAAAATATGAACCTAATGTTTGGTTTTGATGTTGGCGAAGGGCTGCAACAGCCACCCATATGGCCTTAAAATGATTGCTTCATCGGGTCAGGACGACATGGCTCTTCATTGCTATGAAAATCTCACATTTTTGTCATCCTGAGGCAGACAGTATGTGCAGTCGAACATTGCAAATTTGCTTACTTCCTTTGGTCGTGCAAATTTGATGTTCTTTGCCTTTTTGTCCAACAAGCGAAGCGAGTTGCTGACAAAACGGACAGCGTGGTGAACGAAGTAAATGGAGAAATGAGTGAAACGAATGTTGCGTTTGACCTACCAACAGTTTGCCTTGCAAACTGGGTCAGGTCATAAGGTTTGATCCATGAAGGATCTGCATTCAAAATATTCAGCACAGGGGGAAGGAGAATATGGACAATTTCAAAATTTTCGATGGGGACGTTACCTCACCTAAGGGGTTTAAAGCAAGCGGTTTAAATATAGGGCTTAAAAGAGACAAGAAAGATATGGCTCTAATTGTAAGCGATGTTCCGGCAAAAGGGGCCGGGGTTTTTACCACAAATAAAGCATGTGCGGCCCCCATATTATTGTGTAAAGAGAATATTACTAATGCTGAAATTCAAGCAATTATTATAAATAGTAACAATGCCAATGCTTGTACCGGACAAAAAGGTTATGAAAACGCTTTAGCAATGGCGGAAGCAACAGCTGAAGAGTTGAACATATCCCCCGGGAATGTTCTGGTGGCTTCTACAGGTGTGATAGGTGTCCCGTTGCCCATGGAAACTATATTAAATGGTATTAAAAAGGTGTCCCGCAATCTAAGTTATGAAGGGGGACGATCAGCTGCTGAAGCGATTCTTACCACTGATACATATATTAAAAATATAGCTGTATCGGTAGAAATAGACGGAAGACAGGTTACAATAGGGGGGATTGCAAAGGGTTCCGGTATGATAGAACCGAATATGGCTACCATGTTGGCCTTTGTTACAACAGATGCTAATATAGAAAGGGAATTTTTGCAGAAACTATTAAACAGAGTAACAGATAAAACCTATAATATGATTACTGTTGACGGGGATACGAGTACCAATGATATGGCCAGTGTAATGGCAAACGGCATAGCGGGAAATATGGTTATTAATGAAAAACATCCTGAGGTGGAAAAATTTACAGAAGCCTTTTATTATGTAAACAAATATTTAGCCAAATCCATAGTACGTGATGGTGAAGGAGCTACTAAACTTATAGAAGTTGAAGTAATAAATGCAAAATCTCTCGTGGATGCAAAAAAGGTGGCAAAAAGTATTCTGAATTCCAACTTGGTGAAATCCGCCTTTTTCGGTGAGGATGCCAATTGGGGGAGGATCATATGTAGTATAGGCTATTCAGGAGCGGATTTTGATATAAATGAAATTGAAGTTTTTCTGGGCAAAGAGGGGGATATGGTAAAAATTATAGAAGATGGAGGAGGAACCGGTTTTGATGAGCAATATATAAGCCAAATTCTAAAAGAAAAGGACCTGAAGATAATTGTTGACCTAAAAAATGGCAGTGAAAAAACTATAGGATGGGGTTGCGATTTATCGTATGATTATATAAAAATCAATATATCTTATAGATCCTAGGAGGGAAAATATGAATTTGTCGCCATGTAAAAAGGCAAACGTATTGATAGAAAGTTTACCCTATATTAAATCGTTTTATAATGAAATAGTTGTAATAAAATATGGTGGCCACGCCATGATAAACGAGGAATTAAAATGTGGTGTTATTAAAGACATAGTACTTATGAAGTTTGTCGGTATGAACCCGATAATAGTGCATGGAGGGGGCCCTGATATCACGGATTTTATGAAAAAACTGGGCAAGAAAGCTGAATTTATAGATGGTTTGCGGGTCACGGATGAAGAAACCATGGAGATTACGGAAATGGTCCTCTTTGGGAAAATTAACAGAGAAATTGTTTCGCGTATCAATGCCAATGGTGTAAAATCCATAGGGATCAGCGGAAAAGACGGTGGCACCTTCAGGGCAAAACAAAAAAAACCCGAACTTGGTCTGGTAGGAAAAATAGAAGAGGTAGATGTGGACTTGATAAATACTATTATAAATAAGGGATATATTCCTGTGGTTTCTCCGATAGCCTATGGGGGCGGGGGAAAAACATTTAATATTAATGCAGATGAAGTAGCGGGGCGGTTAGCAGCAGAGTTAAACGCCAAAAAATTGATCCTGATCACAGATGTAAAGGGGATTATGAGAAAACAGAATGATAGCTCCACGGTTATTTCCCAAATCAAAACAGAAGAGATAAAGGAGTATATAGACCGGGGAATTATAACCGGTGGAATGATTCCTAAAATAAAATGTTGTTTTGAAGCAGTAAAGGGTGGGGTCGAAAGGGCACACATCATCGACGGCAGAAAGCCCCATTCCATACTTCTGGAAATATTCACAAACGAAGGTATAGGAACGATGATAACAAACTGAACTATTGTTAAACCATTGTTCGCAGTCTCGCAACACAAATTTATTTGCTTCCTTTGGTCGCATAAATTTGGTGCTCGTTGCCTTTTTGTCCAACGAACCTTGTGAGTTGTTGACAAAACGGACAGCCGGCTGCGTTTGACCTACCATCGGTTTGCTGTTTCCTTCAGTCACACAAACCGGGTTAGGTCATAAAAACTATTGTTCAATTGGGGGGTAAATATAATGAGCAACGTTGTTGAAGACGGAAACAAATACAGTATGAACACTTATAACCGAGGAAACATGGTTATAGACGAAGCAAAAGGATGTTGTTTAAAAGATATAGAAGGCAAACAATATTTAGATATGATGGCGGGAATAAGTGTATGCAACCTGGGACACAGCCATCCCGTGGTTGTTGAGGCAATTCAACAGCAGGCGGAAAAATTAATACATGTTTCCAACCTATATTGGATTCCACAGCAGATAGAATTAGCAAGACTTTTAGTAGAAAACTCATTTGCAGACAAAGCATTTTTTTGTAATAGCGGTGGAGAGGCTAATGAGGCAGCCATAAAACTTGCCAGAAAATATTCGTACAAAAAATATGGGGAAAAAAGAAATGAAATTATAGCCATGACTTCTTCCTTCCATGGCAGGACCCTTGCAACATTAAGCATTACTTCCAACAAAAAATATCACGAGGGTTTTGGGCCCATGCCCGAAGGTTTCAAATTTGCAAATTTTAACGATATAGATTCGGTGAAAGCCGGGATGACGGAAAAAACCTGTGCTATTATTGTGGAGCCCGTGCAGGGGGAAGGTGGGGTCAATGCAGCGGAAGAAAAATTTTTAAAACAATTGAAGGCTGTATGCACAGAGAAGGATATTCTATTGATTTTTGATGAAATTCAATGTGGAATGGCAAGAACGGGAAAATTATTTGCGTACGAACATTATGCTATAGAGCCGGATATTATGAGTCTGGCGAAGGCTTTGGGTAATGGCTTTCCTATTGGAGCTGTATTGGCCAGGGGAAAAGTAGCATCAGCCTTCAGTCCCGGGGATCATGGCACCACCTTCGGGGGAAATCCTCTGGCTTGCAGTGCTGCTCTGGCTACACTAAAATATATTCTACGGGAAAAACTTTGGGAAACTGCGGCCCATAAAGGAAATTACTTTAAAGAGCAATTGCAAAAACTCGTAGAAAAATATTCATGGGTAAAACAGGTAAAGGGTAAAGGCTTGATGATCGGACTGGAATTGGAAATAGAGGGAGCACCATTTGTACAAAGAATGGCAGAGGAAGGTATATTGATAAATTGTACTGCAGGAAAGGTGCTGCGTTTTCTTCCCGCCCTTATAATAGAAGAAAAAGATATACAAAGAACAGTGGAAACGCTGGATAAAATTTTTGGAGAGAGCGCACTATCCCAATAAAAAATTTCCGGTATATTGAAAACATAAGGATTTCCCATACATGGTCAGTGATTTTAATAAACCCATCATATAGGTATTAGGGCCTACTAATAATTTAGTGGGATTGATATTTATAAAAAGATAGTCTAACGGTGCTACGTATTTTACAAAAATTTAATCAAAAATATTATAATAAATAAAAAATTTTCCGGATTAACCCGGAAAATTTTTTATTTATTTTTGTATACATGTGTATTTTTTAACACATACATATAAACTACGACAATATAATACATGTATCTACCAAAAAAACTAATTGTTGACAAGGTGGTACTATTGTACTATAATTCGGGTAAGTAACCGGTTACTTCTGGGAGGGTGAACAAATTGAAACTGAAAATATTACATACTAGAGAAAAGCTGATACTGGCAACTATTGATGTTATAAATGAACTCGGTATACAAGGTTTTTCTACAAAGGAGGTAACAAAGAGAATAGGTGTATCAAGCGGAACCCTGTTTAAACATTTTAGGACAAAAAATGATCTGTTGGTTGCTGTACTGAGCTATTACTCCCAATATGATAATGATATTATTGAATCTATTAAATTAAAGAAATTAGGTCCGAAGGATGCAATTATATACTATATAAACAGATATGCAGAATACTATGAAAATTATCCTGCCATCACTGCTATTACACAATCATATGATATATTGACCTGCGACCCCGATCTGGAAGGCTACATTAAATTAATTGCCTTTAACCGATCTAACTTTCTTAAAACAATGATTGAATCAGCTCAAAAAAGTGGGGAAATCAGGGCAGATATTAAAAGCGAAATATTAGCTGATATTATCAATGGGCTCCATAAGGAAATTTGTCTCAAATGGAGATTGAACAAATACAGTTTCAGTTTAAGGGACAAAACTATTTCTGCACTTAAGGCAGTCCTGGAAGCATTCAGCTAGGGAAGGGGGATATAAATATATGGCAAGGGTTTTGATAGTAGACGATGCGGCTTTTATGAGATTGTCCATTAGAACCATGCTCGAAAAAAACGGTTTTGAGGTTATAGGGGAAGCTAGGAATGGGTTGGAGGCTGTGCAGAAATATAGGGATCTCAACCCGGACATAGTCACAATGGACATTACCATGCCCAAGGTGACAGGCGTCGATGCACTAAAGATCATCATGGGCTATGATCCTGATGCAAAGGTTATCATGCTGTCCGCAATGGGACAGGAAAGTATGGTAAAAGAGGCTGTCCTGAACGGTGCAAAATCCTTTATAGTTAAACCTTTTAAAGAGGAACATTTAGTAAAAACCCTCAGAAACCTTATAACCTAGTTTATGCTGAAAATTAGGGGCCTAGGCATCGGGGATTTATAGGCCAGGCAGTTATGAATTTAATAACATAATATTCCAAAAAGGATCCGGCAATCCGGTAAGCCGCATCCGACATCTAAAGGGGGATGATTCAGTGTTTGATGATTGTTCACGTGAACCAATGTTAGATATGTATATATTTGAAACTTCAGAACTTATAGAACAACTGGAGCGACATATACTGTTTTGTGAAGAAATTAATAACTATACGGGGGATGCCATAAATGAAATTTTTCGGATTATGCACACTATAAAAGGTTCCTCCGCAATGATGCTTTTTAATAATATAGCGTCGCTTGCCCATTCAGTTGAGGACCTATTTTCCTTCCTCCGCGAAAAAAAGCCGAATATTGTGGACTATTGCAGTTTATCTGACTTATTGTTGCAGACTGTGGATTTTATAAAGACCGAAATAAAGAAGATAAAGGAAGGGCATGATGTAGATGGTGAAATAGATGGCCTAATAACACTGATTTCGGAAAACCTGGAGAAACTAAAAAATGAAAACGGTATGTCAGGTTCGGTTTCTGAGGGGGGAACTGACTCAGAAGAGCAACAACAGTATTATATAGGTAAACAAAAACAGGAAATATGTCATAACAAAAGTGCCTATAAAGCAACCGTATTTTTTGAGAAGGAATGCCAAATGGAAAACATTCGTGCCTATATAATGGTACATAACTTAAGGGAAATTGTCGGGGAGTTGCATTATATTCCGGAGGATATTATATACAACGACGACAGTGTAAACCAAATAAGAGAAGAAGGTTTCCGAATATTTTTTAAAACAGACAGAAGTTATGAAGAAATTTACAAACTTTTCGTGGAAACATTGTTCCTTGATGGTATTGATCTCAAAAAGTTGGATGAATATGAGGAAGCGGAAATATTTTCACAGGAAAAAGAAATAATTTTGTCGGAGGACAATCCTGTCGTTGTGCCGGAAATAAATGAAGAAACAGCCGAAAAAGCAGGTGACAAATATCCTTCATACACAGCAGCACCCCAAAGCATGATCAGTGTCAGTGTATCGAAACTGGATGATTTGACGGATTTAGTGGGAGAGATGGTTATTTCTGAAGCAATGGTTACACAAAATCCTGACCTCAAAGGTTTGGAACTAGAAAACTTTAACAGAGCAGCACTGCAGTTCAGAAAAATTACTAATGAATTGCATGATATGGTAATGTCTATCCGAATGGTTCCTTTGTCTACTACCTTTCATAGAATGAGACGAGTAGTTCGGGATATGTGCAGAAAATTGGGCAAGGAGGTCCATTTGGAGATTATCGGTGAAGAAACGGAGGTGGATAAAAACATTATAGAGCACATTACCGACCCGCTTATGCACCTTGTGCGCAATGCAATCGATCATGGCATAGAATCCACAGAGGACAGGTTAGGTAAAGGAAAACCAAGGGAAGGTACGATTATTCTGGAGGCCAAGAATGCGGGAAACGAGGTCCATATAGTCATAAAGGATGACGGGAAGGGTTTAAACAGGGATGAATTACTGAACAAGGCCAAAGCAAATAATCTTCTGTTTAAACCCGAAGAAGAAATGACGGATAAAGAAATTTTTTCATTGATTTTTTTGCCCGGGTTCTCTACAAGTGATGGCATCACCGAATTTTCGGGTAGGGGTGTTGGCATGGATGTTGTAACCCAAAATATAGAAATGATAGGGGGGACAATTTCAGTCGATAGTACCGAAAATGAGGGAACGGAGATAACACTAAAGATACCGCTGACCCTGGCAATTATAGACGGCATGAATATAAGGGTGGGAAATTCCATATACACCTTACCTACCAATTCAATTATAGAATCTTTCAGGCCCAAACAGTTTGATGCCATCATAGACCCGGATGGCAATGAAATGATAATGTTCAGGGGAGAATGTTATCAAATAGTAAGAATACATAAATTATACAATGTTGAAACAGAAATTACACAATTTCATGAAGGAATAATGATTATGGTAGAAAGCAACGGAAACATGCTCTGTATATTCGCAGATGAACTGTTAGGCCAACAACAAGTGGTTGTAAAATCATTGCCGGGCTATATTCAAAAAATAAGGAAGGTCAGTGGAATTGCCGGATGCACGTTATTGGGGGATGGAACAATTAGCCTGATAATCGACGTTGCGGGTTTAATTGACAGGTAAAGAATCCGGATTTGTCATTGCTATGAAGGCCCCACATTTTTGTCATCCTGAGACGAGCAGGATTAGCTTGACCCGCGAAGGATCTATATTTTACAATAATGCTTTCGTTTATCGTGGTGTGGGTAACACGTGCAAATTTCTGAGACAGACAGTATAAGTTTGACCCGCGAAGAATCTTGATTTGTCATTCTGAGACAGACAGTATAAGTTTGACCCGCGAAGAATCCGAATTTGTCATTCTGAGACAGACAGTGTTTTGAACAATGGTTGAACAATGGTTGAACAATAGTTTAACAATAGTTTAACAATCGTTCCGAAATGTCATTGCTATGAAAGGTAGGGGTGGACGACCCTGTCCACCCGCGGGCAGACAGAATCGTCTGCCCCTACCTGAAAAGGACATTTTTATTTATTGTGGTATCCCACAGCTGCTTTTGGCTAGATAACAACAACGAAAGGAGATGAAAAAATGAACGACAATCTTGAGGATTTAATGCTGGAAGAAGAGGACACACAGAAGGGGAAGTATCTTACATTTTCTTTAGGAAAGGAGTTTTACGGCATTGAAATAAAACATGTTACAGAAATTATCGGCATACAACCTGTAACAGAAATACCTGAACTCCCTGATCATATCAAGGGAATCATTAACCTGAGAGGCAAGATAATCCCTGTAATGGATGTAAGGCTGAGGTTTAAAAAACCCCCGAGGGAATATAATGACAGAACCTGTGTAATAGTGATAGACATCAAAGATGTATCCGTGGGACTAATTGTAGATAGTGTATCGGAAGTATTATCTATCAATGAAGGGGACATTGTTTCCCCGCCTAATGTGAAGAAAGACGGAAACAAATATATAAAAGCCATAGGTAAGGTCGGGGATGAAATTAAGCTAATTTTAGATTGTGACAAACTCCTGAGTGATGATGAAATCGGGAGCTTGGAAAGTATTTAACAAATGAGGAGGTTGAATTATATGAATATTTTTCAAAAATTATTATCTAAGGTTTCAATTAAAATTTGGTCAGGATTTGTTTTAATTCTTTTAATTATGACCCTCATCGTAGGTTATAGCTTTATTCAATCAAACACTGTTAAAAACAGTATTCAGGACTTACAGGACAGGAGGATTCCAAATCTATTGACTGCCGAGGAATTGCTTTTAAATGTAACCAGCCAAAGGGCTGCAATAAGGGGCTATGTAGCAATGGGTGATGATAGTTATTTGAGGGATTTAGATCAGATAGATCACCTAATAGATGAAGGAGTGGATTTTCTTTACAGTAACGCAATAGACAGGGGAAGGGTCGAAGCTGTTGACAAAGCGGTAGAGGCTTATAAACCTTTCCCGCTCCAGGTAATCAGTATTTATCAGGAACAAGGGCAAGAAGCAGCTTTGGAATATATGGTAACAGTTGCCGCTCCCGAGGCTGAAAAATTTGTTGGAGCAGTTAACGGTTATTTGGAGTATCAGGAGGACTCTATAGACCGGGAAATAGATGATATTGAGGATGCGGCAAACAATGTGGTCAAGATGTCCCTGATTTTGCTTGTAGTGGCTCTTGCATTGGGTGTTGCTATTGCTGCTGTTATAAGTGGTTCCATAAGTAGACCATTGGTACATATTACCAGGGTTGCTGAAAAAATTGCTGAAGGCGATCTGGATGTTGAAATAGACGTTAAATCAAAGGACGAGATAGGTATTCTGGCACATGCATTTGCCAAAATGGCGGACAATACAAACGAGGTCATGACAAACATAAGAACTGCATCGGAACAAGTGGCTGCAGGCGCAAAACAGGTTTCTGATTCAAGTATGGACTTGTCACAGGGTGCTGCGGAACAAGCAAGTTCTATACAACAGCTTACAGCATCCCTGCAACAAATTTCTTCCCAGACAGAATTAGCTGCACAAAATGCTAACGAGGCAAATAAGCTGGCCGGGGAAGCAGAAAAGAATGCATTGCAAGGTAATGAACAGATGCAAAATATGCTGGTAGCAATGAATGAAATTAATGATTCTTCCAGCAATATCTCTAAAATTATTAAGGTAATAGACGAAATTGCATTCCAAACTAACATACTTGCNCTTAATGCNGCAGTTGAAGCAGCAAGAGCCGGGCAACACGGTAGGGGATTTGCAGTAGTGGCTGAAGAAGTGAGGAATCTCGCAGCNAGGTCGGCAGANGCTGCCAGGGAAACTACGGAAATGATAGAAAGCTCAATAGCAAAAACNGAGGATGGAATGAGAATTGCCGATGAAACGGCGAAGGCCCTCAATGAGATTGTTGAAAGAATTGCAAGGGTAGCTAACCTGGGAGAGGAAGCTGCGGCAGCATCCAATGAACAGGCAGCAGGCATAGAACAGGTCAATCAAGGTATAATTCAAGTATCCGATGTTGTGCAGACGACTTCTGCCACATCAGAAGAAAGTGCGGCTGCCAGNGAAGAATTGGCAAGCCAGGCTCAACTTCTACAAGAACAAGTGAGAAGGTTTAAATTGAAAGCAAACGGTGCTTCAAAAACCTATAATGAAACGGAAGAAATGGATCCTGAGGTATCAAAAATGTTGGATACTATAAATAATAAAAAGCCAACTCGAAAGGAAGAGGGAAACGGGGAGGAACCTGCAATTAACCCCAAACAGATCATATTGAGTGATGGAGAATTCGGTAAATATTAAATTGTTTGTTATGGTGTANGTAATACATATAAATCCCGGATGANGTCGGGAGAGCCCAAATATATTTAAAANAGGATTTTTCGGCTTCATNCCGGGATAATATTAAAAANTACAGTTTTTGCGGCTTTACATATTAGATTATCTTAAAAGGGCTGGTGAGACTAATGCTTGCAATTACAGAAAGGGAATTTAAACAATTGAGCGGCCATATCAAGGCCAACTATGGAATTCACTTGAAAAAGGAAAAAAAATCCTTGGTAACAGGAAGACTTCGAACTGTTCTTGAAAATGAAGGCATAAAAAATTTTTCCGAATACTATGACTATATTATTTCAGATAAAACCGGAAANGCGGTAACTACCCTGGTTGACAAAATTACTACCAACCATACATTTTTTATGCGTGAGCCCTCTCATTTTTATTATTTCAGGGACAACGTTATGCCTTTTCTTGAAAAAACGGTAAAAGATAAGGACCTTCGCATATGGTGTGCTGCTTGTGCTACAGGGGAAGAATCCTACACACTTGCTATGATTATGGATGAATTTTTCGGCAGGAACAAAGGCATGTGGGATACAAAAATATTGGCTACAGATATATCTGCCAAGGTTTTAGATGTTGCCCGAAGGGGTATTTATAATGATAACAGGATTATGCCTTTGCCACCTGCTTGGAGAATGAACTACCTTAAAAAGATAGATGACGAAAATTATATTATTTCAGATAAAATAAAAAATGAAGTAATATATAGGAAATTCAACCTTATGGAAGAAACATTCCCATTCAGGAAGAAATTTCATGTTATATTTTGTAGGAATGTGATGATATACTTTGATAGGGAGACCAGAAACGAATTAATAGAAAAATTTTATGATATGACATCATATGGTGGTTATCTTTTTATCGGACATTCTGAATATATAGACAGAACTAAAACCAAATATAAATATGTGGCACCGTCTATATACAGAAAAGAATAGTCAGGTTGTTTATCTATAATTATTTATGGAAAGGCCGTGGGGAAATGACCGGAAAAAGAATAAAGGTTTTAATTGTAGACGATTCCGCTGTTTCAAGAGAAATAATAAGTAGGGGAATTTCTTCAGACCCCCAGATAAAAGTTATAGCCAAGGCAGCCAATCCCTTTGAGGCTAGGGATGAGATACTCAAATATAACCCTGACGTAATGATATGTGACATAGAAATGCCCAGGATGAATGGTATTGAATTTGTCAGACAGTTAATTCCACAATACCCCCTACCTGTTATTATGGTTACCACTGTTAGTAAAGCCGTATTCGACGCAATTAATGCCGGAGCCGTTGATTTTGTAATTAAACCCGACATGCAGTCTGTTAAAAGTGTAGAGAATTTTATCACTGAGTTGATAGAAAAAATTAAGATTGCCGATAGTTCAAATGTATCACAAACAAAAATAGGCAACCCCCTGTTGGCCATAAGTGCTGAACAAAAACATATTAATAAAAGACAAATTATTGCCATAGGTGCCTCAACAGGCGGAACTGAGGCAATCTACAGTTTATTGAAATCCCTTCCTGTCAATATACCGGGTATTGTTGTTACGCAACATATTCCCCCGGTGTTTTCTTATATGTTTGCGGAAAGGTTGAATAATTTTACAAATTTCGTTGTTAAGGAAGCCGAGACGGGAGATTATGTGGAGCAGGGAAAAGTCCTGGTGGCTCCCGGTGATCAACATATGAAGATTAAAAGAGTGGGCAATAGATATAAGGCTATATGTTTCAGGGGGGAAAAGGTAAACGGGCATTGCCCATCGGTTGATGTATTGTTTCAATCGGTGGCGGAGGAAGCAGGAGAATATGCTATAGGTATAATTCTCACAGGAATGGGTTGTGACGGCGCAAAGGGATTACTTGCTATGAGAAAAAAAGGTGCGAAAACAATAGGCCAAGACGAAAAATCTTCTGTAGTCTATGGTATGCCCAAGGCAGCCTTTAGCATAGGGGCGGTAGAAAAACAATTACCCCTTGTAGATATACCCAAAATATTGTGTAAATTGTGGTCTAATCGGGTTAGGGAGCGGGAGCCGGGGGTGCGGAAATGAAAACAATTCTAGAGGAAAGGGAAAATGAACTTTTAATAAAAACCTTGTCCTGTATGGGGGATGGGGTAATTGTCACTGATACAAAGGGAAATATATTTTATATGAATGCAGTTGCAGAGGAACTGACGGGTTGGAAATTTGATAGGGCCAGACAGGAAAATTTTAATGATGTATTTAACATTGTGGATGCTGATACATGTAAATATTTGGAAAGCCCTATCGACAGGGTAATTCGGGCTAAAACATCCATTGGGCTAGTAAAGGGCACCGTTTTAATTTCAAATGATGGCACAAGTAGATATATATCCGCCAGTTGTTCCCCTATAAAAAATGCAACCAATCCCATAATAGGTGTTGTTATTGTATTTCGTGATATATCAAGACTTAGCAGAATTGAACAGGAGCTGGAAAGAGAAAGAAATAATTTTAAAGCTGCCTTTGAAACAGCTCCCATAGGTATGTTAATTTTAAATAAAGATGCGAGGATTCAATTAGCAAACAGGTATTTTTTGAATATGATAAACAAAAACTTGGTAGATGTTATAGACAAGAGTTTTGGGGAAGGAATTGCATGTGTTAAGGGTCTTGAAAAAGGATATGGCCAATGTGGGGGACATGAACATTGTAAAATCAAGAAAGCCATTGATAAGGCTATTGAAGGGGATATGCCTACTACAGGTTTGATAAACAAATATGAAATCATGCATGGTAATAAACAAAAAAATATTTGGTTTAGGTTTGGTTTTAATCCGGTAACTATATCGGGCAAAAAACAGGTTTTGTTGGCTGTAGAAGACATTACAACACAGAAAGAACATGAGGAGATACTTAAGCGGTACCAAATTCTTCTCGAAAACGCGCGCGATATTATTCATTTCATAGATACGGATGGGAGAATAGTTTGGGCTAATGAATCATCCCTAAAGGCCTATGGGTATTCCCGAGATGAGATGCTATCACTTACTATATATGATTTAAGAAGAGATTCACGGCTTG
>JGI24711J26586_10000744_pt1 | contig 25526 bp, 16 predicted proteins | sample BioPla3DNA1_FD_26586 | JGI IMG/M metagenome (IMG submission 26586)
AACTAATCCTATTGGTACCTCTATATCCTTGCTAATTTTACTCGAATTTTATTTTTAGTCCATTAACGTCTATAGATTTTAATAAATTGCCTATAATTTCATCCTTTGTACTATCAGATTCTCCATCATACATGAATGCAAACGCNACTCCTATTGTACCTGCTCCCATCAATCCTGCCGTAAGTACTGCAGGATTGCTATCTACTAATGTTTTTCTCTTGAAATATTCCCCACCTGTATAAGTGTCTAAAAATAACTTCCCATAAGCAGGCTCTTGTTCAGATGGTATTGCGCTATTAAACTCCTCTAACTTGACGTGAACTTCATCGTATTTCAATGTTTTCGCTATTTTAGATACCTGTATATTTCCATATATTCCGCTAGTATGATTCAACTCTAGAGTTGTTCCATCTGATATCATAATCCAATTATTAGTCGGTACTAAGTTAACATTACCAGCTATACTTATTTTAGAATTGTTAGGCGTCTGTGATGAATCAGGATATTCTAATGGTATATCGAATATTACCCTATCGTTTAATTTATTAAATGTTAGGGTCTTAGTTTTATCATCTACGTAGCCTATATAAGTTTTAACCTCTCCCTCTTTTGTGAGAGCCTTTAGGGTATTCTCCGCTGACTCCTTCTCTTTTTTAACCTTACCTAACTCTGCCTCTAATTGATTTACTTGTATTTGTAATTCTGACTTAGAAGGTCCTGAGCACCCCACCAAAGACATTGAAAGAAATGCCATTAGAGTTAACACCGTCAATAGTTTCATTCTTTTCATTAATCATCTTCCTCCCCGTATCCCATAGATTCCATAAAGTAATCTATAGCTGACTTAGCATCTATAGTCAGATTTCTAGCGTCCTTAGCTCTTTGTCTTACTACCTCTACTAACAACTTATACTCATCTGTTCCTTGATATACCAAAAGTACAAATGTCTTTATTTTACCATCTACGTTTCTATCTATGCGCCCCCTAATCTGTTCCATTTTAGACGGATTACTCTCTACTGTATAGAATATACAAACGTCGCCACCGGATAAGTTTAGTGACTTCTTTATGTTTGTAATTAACACATCATATTTGCCTTTATTAAAATCTGAAACTGTCTGCCATCTTTCTTGATCTGTATTACTCCCATTTATTACTGCTACTTTTTTTCCTCTATCTGTCAATTCCTTTTCTATTGCATACTGCGCTTGTATATGGAAACAATATATCATTATTCTACTGCCATCGAATTCATTCTCCACTAAACTAATTAGTCTTTCTAATTTAGGTACGTTTTTACTATTAGTTTCCATCCCTAAATCTTCTATCAATGATGGGCAGTTCAATACCTCTTGATACCTGTACCCCTTAGCTAGTGCCAATGACTGCTCGTTGTTAGGCTGTACCTCCAATACCATGTATTGATTTGGCAATTCTTCCATAACATCCTTTTTAGATCTTCCAAAATAGAATAACAGCAATGACCTTTTGAAATCACTCTCGTTTTTATACCCCACGATTTTCCAAGAGTGTTTTATAGTTGGCTTGCCCCCTTCTGTTTTCCAGTAGCTCCTTGACCCATATCTGCAGTATTCCTTCTCTATTCTCCATTTCTTCGGCAGTATATTTGAATCCATAGTATCAATTTGATTGTATATATCCATTATATGGGTCTCAAAAGATGTTGCATTCAAGTAATGCACTCTAGGTACTATGTTACATATATTATTTGTATAGTCTGCTATCTTGGTATTTGAATTTTTTATTACTGAACTTTCATCTAATATAAACGTATCGAATATTTTACTACTTCCATCAGGATTCAGATACAATGATAGCCAACGTGAAAATAGATCCGACCTTAATCCAGAATGTTTTATTATTACACCATCTACGTCTGGCCAGTAAGTATTTTCTATTACTTTTTTCATTAATCTTTGCTCTGAGGGCATTTGCACCACATATAGCCCGGTAAACCTCATTAATTCGCATTGTATTTGCCCCAGTGCAGAGTTTTCAACAGCTATCAAGAACCTATCCATTTCCCCTAGTTGCTTTATATAATTTATCAGTGCCGATACCTCAGCTGTCTTACCCAATCCTACCCCATCTCCTAACATGCTCCTAGGAGATAAGTACATGAATGCAGTTGCTACCGTCTGATAATCCCTAAGTTTGCCCATATATTGTCTGTGATCTATTGACTCTTCCGTTATTATTTTTCTTATGCTTTTAGATTCTTCTATAGACCTAAGAACTAAATCAGGCGGAAAATCAAATATCATATCTGTTAGATTATCTACAACATTCAAATCTCTACATGCTAATATTAAATTAGCCCTTTTCTCACTTAAGTTCCCATAGTATAGTCCATTTTTCATCACAGGATATCTTAAAGCCATTTAATTACTCCCATATACTATAATTTCTGTATAATATATAACTGCTTCTTTAGTCGGCTTATTTATTTTCCAGAATCTATTATTTTTATTTCATCTATCTTCCACTCATCTTTATATGCCGATACTCTATAATACGCTTGCATTTCTTTAACTTTATTAGCTCCTACATATGTTATCTTTTCATTTGCTATGAACTCTGCTTGTTTAGCTGACCCAGATATCCACTTAGTTATATCTCCCTCATAGATAGCCTTAGTATTTACACCCTCAGCTGTTAACCATCCCCTTAATCTGCTATTTAGGTACTCCCTATGTTCATCAGTAAGCAGACTGGTATCTTCATTGAAACAGTTGTACATTCCTTCCAAAGACCTATCTGTAGATTCCTTATACAGACTTGCCATTAATTGCTCTATTTCCTTCTTATTTTTATCTGTGACCTCTCCACCGGAGCTAAGTGCCACTAAACTCTTTATATAAGCACTCTCTTGTACTAAATCTGGGTCTCCCATTAATTTTGAACTAGTACATAAGAAATCATTTATAATAAACTTCTCATTATTTTGTTCCACCACAGCATAATACTCACTGTTATACTTAACTACCATCCCAGATCCCCTTATAGACTCCTCCGTATATTGGTCTATCTTTACAAGATACTTATTACCCCTCTTTGCTATCACATCTACTACCTTGGAATAATTAGATAGCACATAATTTGTCTTGTTTTTATTACAGTACAGTATAGATGCCCCTAGGTCACCAAATATTTCCCCACTCATTAATGCGGTTATATCATTGTTCATTATCGCCCTGTCTGCCCTATCTACTATCTTTCTAGTCTCATTAAATATTGTATCAGATATTACATCTGATTCTACTTTATCTAAGTTGTTATTTATAGTAATATCAACTGGATAAACAGCCTCAAAATGAATTACATCATAGTTCTTTAAATCCTCCTTAAATACATACCTCAGTACCACTTTACCGCTAGTATTTGCCCTATTGTATCCGAATATAGCCAGGTCAAAATTTCCCTGAGGGAATAAACCGTACCCGCTTATACTCGTGCCAGATGGTATAGGACTATATATTGATAGCAAATTAGGCATTATAGCTGTCTGCGTCGTAGACACCCTGCCAACCTATTGCACTCTTTTATATCTAAGTAACCTTTTCTAACAAAGTTTACTTGCTTATTTATATCAGATTGATCAGCGCTACCCATTGAAGTAATACTCTGCACACTCTCAGGGGTCTCTTCATTTATTACTTCTACGTTATTAGCATTTTCATTAGCTGCTTCATTGGTATCTTCATTAGCTATATTACTTTCTTCAGTGGTTATGGTTTCTTCCTCAATGGTTTCTTCGTCTATGGTTTCATCTATAGACGCTATTTCCTGTTGTCTAATCTCTTGTTGTACGTTTGTTATATCATTTACAGCTGCATTAAAATTACTACTTATAGTATTCTCTAAATTCTGACCCGCTAATACTCCTTGTATTTNGCTATTTACATAACNTGTATAATACTCATCCATATAGGTATTTCCTAGGNCATCCTCTACAAATATACCATGTATTCCCACATATTTTGAACTATCCAGTATACTGCCAGTGCCCTTGGGTTGCACCTTATAGCTTACATCTACAAAATAGTATCCAGACCCNCCATTAACTGCCTCTACTTTATCTTTTATTAGCACTTTATCATCTAATACTGACTTTATAAACTCTGCCTGGCTATTCGAAACTGTATCCGTAGCCCCTCGATAATCCTTTGATAGTTCTGCCTCTATTATCTCTTGTGCCTTTATTGCCTTTAGTTTGATATTCTTATCGGTTACCTCGAATTTCTCTATAGCTCCTAATGCTATTTTAGGTCTAGACTCATAGGATGCCGTATATTCCATACCTTCCTTATAATAATCTATAAGCTCCTGTTGTGTTAAGGATGATACCATAGGCATATCCTCTATATTCTCTCTGCATCCAGACATAGTCATTATTACAGCTATTAACAACATTACCAGTGTAATTCTAATCCTCACTATTCTTCCTCCTATCTTCCTATCGTAACTCTATTTCCTAAAGTGATTAAATAACTCTTTAATAGTAATCTCTTTACGTTTCCTTGACCAAATTCCTCGTCCAATTGCTTTCTACTCATCGGACTTCTTCCTACCCCCATCCTATTCATGTATTCCTTAACCTCAATATATAAGGCGTCTATATCCAATGAGTCGTAATTATTTTTAGTGTTTGTGTCAGGTTTAACAATTTGTTTAACCGCATCACTTCTTTGCTTTACCACTTTATCCTTTTGTCTAACTTTATTATTTTCATTGCTTATATTACTGCTATTTGCTTTAAGTCTATTTATCTCCATCTCCATCTCTAGTATTTTCATTTTCATCTCTAGCTCAATATTATTTTCAGTGCCTACTTCTTTGTCTCTATCCTCTTGTATTTCCTCTTCCTCATCAGTCTCCTCAATATCTTCCCCAGTATCTTCTGATATTTCCTCTTCTTCAGTATCCTCTTCCTCATCGTAATCATCGAAATAATCATCTGCATCAATATCTAATTCATCTTCATCATAGGACGCGCTTACGCTCTCATCATCTTCTTCAGGTTCCTCTATATAATCAGTGGACTCTTCATCATCCTCTGTAAAGTATTCTTCAGAATTATCGTAGTATTCTTCATCATCCTCATCTGGTTCATCTTTATTATTTCGTCCATTACTATGATACTCTTCCCTACTAGAATACCCCATTCCGGGTATTCCATCTAATATATTGCTCCTATCATTTACCACATTAGCACTATTAGTTTTTACTTCTCTGCTCTCATCTACTTCATATGACTCTTTATCAGCTTCTTTTTTATATGTCTTATAATTTTCAATGTCCGGCATGAAATGCTCTTCATTATTTATATAATCTAGAGCTAATTCCATGTCCCCTAAACTGATTGTGACCCCAACATTAAATCCCCTCATTGCGATCCTCCAATATTAGAAGTCTATCAAATCATCCCCATCATCTAAATTGTACTGCAATTCATACCCATCGGTTAGTTTCTTCAATTCTTCCTTTATGTAATCCTCATTTCTGTTGTAACCTAATCCTATAGTTCTCATATCTGGTATATAGACTCCCATTCTATAAAATGACGTAGCTAAATCCCTTATAACCTCCCTGTTCTTACTATTTGAGGTTGTTAGTGCTACGCTCTTTGCGAAAAATTCTTTGTTTATCCCCTGTACTCTTAGAGCTGCGTCTCCCTTATTTACTAATGGATAGTTCCACCTCTTTATGTCTAGTGTCTCACAAACTACTTCCTTATCAGCCATTATAGCCGCGGCATAAGTTATCAGACTTCTTATTGTCTTATCTACTACTCCTTGTGCTCTATGCGGAACCATTAACAATCTTATTCCTAAGGATGGTAATTGTGATATTATAACTTTCGACAGCTCGAAGAATTCATTTATATTGATTCCCAACTCTGCCTTAACAGTCATTATTTCATCTATCACTATATATAATATAGGCAGTTTAATTCCCTTAGAATCTCTAAGTTCCCATATATCATCACATCTATTGTCTATTAATATTTTCTTCCGTCTTTTACCTTCTTTATCTACTATATCCCTTAGTATATCCAATATATTATCACAGTTATGAACTCCACACACATGTGGCATCAGCCCTACTGTCTTAAATAAATTAGTATCCTTAGGGTCTATTATTAGTAACTGTATATCTTCAGGCGTATTAAAAGCCATCATTGTTACTAAAAAGCTTAATACATGCCACGACTTACCTGATCTCTGTTTACCTGCTATTAATACCGTATCGAATAACTTAGCATCTGCAAGCACGGGCTTTCCATTAATATTTATACCAGCTATTACAGGAAACACATTGTTTTCATCTAAAAAGAATTCTTCAGCCTCTTCGCTCCTTATTATATCCCCTATAGTTATTATTTTAGATACTCCTTTATTTACTATTATTTTATAGAAGTCCCCCTCCAATAGTACCTCTACGCTTACAGAATTGTCATCACTATCTTCTCTAAAGTATGCTGTAAGTTCCCTTTCTATATCATCTATTTTAGTTAATCCCTTTACCCTAGTCATCCTAAGCTCGTAACAAAATATACTATCTGTTAAGCTCTCTAAGTATGAATCTATCTCGTCTATTTCCTTTTTAGCTGCTGCTGCTAATGCCTTCAAAGCTATCGTCTCTATGTATATAAATTCGTCACTTTCGCTATCTATATTATCTCTATGATGATAGTTTGGGGTATTTGTAGGCAGCATCTCCCTCAGCCTTGTAAACAACACCCTTCTATTTAGAACTGCCTCTCTTCCTATACTTTCTACTCCCCCACTTTGCACGTTGCCCTCTAAATTATCCTCATCATCTATTCTTTCTTTAGTGTTGTCTTTTATATCTGGTATCTCTTCTAACAGCTCTTCCATTAGATCATCTAGATCTTCATATTCATTACCTTCATAATCATCTATTAATTCCAAAAGATCATCGTCTGGCTCCATACCCATATCTGTGTAATCGCTACTTTCGTTACCTGCACTAACTACTGACTCTATCATTCCTTTATGGCTCAATAAATAGATTGCTGACGCTGATATGGTCATTACCCCCGTCCCCAAGGATAGTGCCCCAGCTGTTATTAATTGTAATGGTAACCTCGATAATGCCAATACCTTTATTCCCGAGAATACCCCTATCATCCCTGTAGCTACCCCTAATATCATTAGCACAATAGATGTAAGTATTAAATTTCTAGCGTAATAACCAAAATCCTCTGCAGTTTTAGACTTTAAGCTTTTAACCAACTCCACTAATAACTTACCACTTGCCTCTAATGCCTCTCCAGATTTATCTATAGCTTTATCAAATGTTGATGGTACTCTTTCCTTAGGTGCTTGATTTACTAAAGGACTGCCGAAAGGACTACCGAAGGGACTGCCGAAGGGACTGCCGAAGGGACTGCCGAAGGGACTTCCAGTAGGACTTCCAAGTGTTCCTCCAAAAGGGCTTCCCGTGCCCCCTTCATTTTCACCTTTCTTTATCCCGAATATTTCTGATGCCGTTATGGGTTTTCTTTCCCCGCCCATATCTAAGCTTTCTAAATCATCAAATAGATCGCTAAATTCATCTATTGCATCATCAGGCTCAAATCCAGGTTCGAACTCAGGAGGATTTCTTTTATCCCTTATTCTATCTATATCCCTAGATGATACTTTGCTCTTAATATTTCCTATAGGCATTTTAACCCTGCCTCTCTACAATTGAATTCCTACTCTATGTATTATACATATATACTATCTATGCAGATACCATACACATATATAGTATATACAATATTATTAACAGCGCCATCGCTATCNTAACTTTAGTCNCATTTTCATCATCGAAGTCCTTACTAAAAGTTACTACGTATACCAAAATTATTGTCATAAGAAATAATAATATATACATTATATCCCCCAATATCACTCGTTAATACTAACGTCTACTCCGGTTCTAAATAGTGATGACTGTCTCAATTCAAGCGGTAGCATATATTTCGTTATAGCTTTTTTACCATTATCCATGATAATACAAAAAGCATGCTTATATTTATTTCCTATATTAGTTGCATTTCTACCTGACTCATCAGTATTTGCTTTAGCTATTCTGTCTAATACTCCCTCTAATTCCTGTAAACTGTAATCTGCACAGAATCTTTTACGCGTCTCCTTATCTGCCACTTTACCTATTATCATAGATGTTATATTTTGTTTAAGTTTTACGGATACCGGATTTTGATCATCCAATATATTCCTAAGATCGTTAGTTATTATAAAGTTGACGTCGCCTCTTTTTCTACCTCCAGTCATGGCATTTGATATTATTTCAGACGACCCCTTAACATCTCCCCAACGTTGATACTCTTCCCACACCTTAACATTGAAGCATTTTCGAACGTACTTACAGTAATTAGATATTTGAATAGCCACGTTAGCTACACTTAACTGCTTAAGTGCTAGTATTATAGGGTCTATCTGTGATGACGTAGCCCCTTTCATACCGAATGAGAACACTATAAACTTTGCTTTAAATAATTCGTTAACAGACATGGGATTAAGGAAAGTACCAGACTTAGCCTCTCCCTCCTCAAAATATGTGGATGCTCCCTCATGTAATTTAACAGCCGCCTTATGCTTTATATTATCCATATTTACGTCTATGAACTCTTCCTCTATTGCCATTCTTTTTATTTCTTCGTATACATACTTTATCCTTAAGCCTTTGGCTTTTTTCCACGTCTCTCTATCATTTGTGACCCCTGCTCTATCATATACTCTTTTTATTGCTGTAGATATAATTCTTTCTTCCCATTGCGATAGTTGTCCATCCAATCCACATGCAATTACCCTAAATATCGACATGGTATAGTTTATTGCGTTTTCCTTTAGGTCAGCATCTATATCTTCATCCCCTGTTAATTCGGCAATTTCCATAGGGTCGAAGTATATTGTAGACCCTCTACCCATAGATATTACTTTAACATCCTCAGGATTTTCAGCTCTTATGTATTTTGCTAGGTTATAATATTCGTCTCCTTCATAATCCATCACTGTTGCTACAAACCCATCCGCCATTAAATATGTTAGTAAACACTTGACGTAATACGACTTACCTCCCCCGGTAGCTGCCGATATCAACCAATTCTCAGCTGCATCTGGATCCTCCTTAAATTTCCTTAGTATTGGTACCTTCGAACTTATGTCCATACCCATGCATACTCCGCCTGTTCCTATTCTCCCCTGTTTATAACTATTAAAATTAGCTAGCACGTCATCCGTTAGTATCTTTCTAGATACCTTAGTTCCTACTTCCCTTACGTTTCTCAATGAAAAAGGTCCGAAATATTTAATCCAGTCTATCATGTTTACGCGCATTTCCTTGTATNCTAGNTCTATACTTGCACAATAGCTTCGGAATCTTTTTATAGACTCACTCATTTTTAGTATCCCGTCTCCCTGCCTAGTACCAACAATTTCCACTACTATTATTACACTACANANAGTCCTTTTTTGGTCTAATTCGGCTTCATTGAAATATTTAGTAGACCATATAATTCTCTCCTTAGCTAATATATCTCCTCTACGGGCTCTATAANCAAATACATCATCACTGTAATTCTGGGCCGTATAGTCTCTCCATATATTCATACGATTTTTCATCTCGGCAGACTCCCAAAATATTTTATGCTGCTTAGAATATATGTAGAAGTTTATCTTAACCCCCGGTCTTATGCACCTACTTCTTACTGCATCCATAAACTGATTTGGTAGGTAATCTGGAAACTTTTGCAGTATAAAAAATTTACTCAGTTGATGCTCAGACGATATGCTCGAAAAATCTATATATATCTTAGAGTTATCTAATTTTTCCTCAGGCTCTATTATAGAATTTCCAGCTATTAAATTGGATATTATCATATCGTACATTTGTACTTTTTCTTTTATGTTACTTACAATACCCACCTTTTGCTACTCCTCTCTCTTAATGTTTACTACATTTGTCCTATTAAATATTATCTCGAATAACTTTTTATTATTTCGTCCAGAATTTAGTAGCTTAGTGTATTCACTCAATTTAGCAGAAGATGTTTTTTCTTTATATCCAGGAATATCTCCCACCGCTAAGCAATCTTGAAATACTGATGGTCTAGTTAATATGTGCCCATATTCTACATTGGATATGCTGTTTAAGGCCGCTATTTCACTAGAACTATTTACCACCCAATATTTATATACAGTATTACCAGTTAATATATCGTTCTTACGTTTTAACCTATCGTAAATTATTAATACATCACAGTCAGACCTTAACACATCCTCCATTATTCCAGGTTGTTGGTCTACAACCACCATTTTATCTAATGTATTTGATACCCTATTTCTATCAGCCATATACTCAGATGATCCTACTATTTCAAATGGCTTGTAGATGTTTAAGAAGTCATTCTTATATTCGTACACCAGTAATTTAGCCTTCAACTTATGCACTTTATTTATTATACTCAGCATATTCATTATAAAACTGTTGGTATATCTCACATAACTTATTTCCTTGAAGTATATAACAGATTTAACTTTAGCTTTTACATTAGATAATTGAATTTCACTATAATGGCTAAGTATAGGTCCGCTAGCACTAATCAATTCCTCCAATGATAGTATCTTATTTTTATAGCCATCTATTTCTTTCTTATACTTATCCTCCAACTCTCCAAGGTCTGGCCCAGTGTCTCCACCAGTATTCCCCTCCTGTACTCTCCCTAATTTATCCTCAGCATCTTTTAACGCCTTCTCTACCTTTTCTTTTTCTTTTCTCAGCTTNTCTACTTNTTCGNTTGATTTATTTAATTTTTCCTCAGTCTTTGCTACTAATTCCTTTTGCTTTTTACAANCATCCTCTAAATTCTTTTCTTTGTCCCTAGACTTGCTTAACTCACTTTCTAATGTTGCCATTCTTTCAGACAATTCGTCTACCTTACTCTGCTCACTTATATCTTCTATCTTGCTACGCTCTCCTCCAATCATAAACTTCATGTAGTCTATGACCTTTGTAGATTCTATAATGACCCCCATATTATTATCTATGTAGTTTATCAGCTTATCTACATCCCCATCTTTTATTACCATCTGCAGATTCATCAATAAATTAGCTATTTCACCGTAGCTTACTACGACACTCCCTATGAATTTCTCTATTTCTTCCACTGTAGGTTTTCTACTCTCTATTCCCTTTAAGTAATTAGCATCTATGGTATTCTGGCTGTTTACTATCTTATATACTCCGTATCTCTGATAGCTCGCCATGAGCATACAAGAATTTATATTAGACTCCATTAGGTTCTCGTCTATAAGAATATTGACGTCATTTTTATTTATTATTAACTTTCTTATATTATCATAATGATTTATCGATTCATCATCTGTATCTATTATATAATGCACTAGGCAATTCTGAAGCTCTTCCTCGGCAACATCATTGTATTCTAGAAGTATATACCCGTCTATTTCATTATTTCCCACTATATATTTATCCATTATAAGATATTACCTTCCTTTCTTTCCTATTCCAAATATGCTATCAAGTAGATTTAAGTAGTCTATAAATCCTTCCCTATCATCTGAGTAAGCCCTCCCAGTGAACCAGTAATTTTCATAACTGTTGTTAAAACGCATTTCTTTAATTACTTCCATATATTCAAATCTAAGCTCTACGGAAATACCTATGAGCTCCTTCACTAGTTCATCCATTTTAATTAGTATATTTTTATTACTTCCATAGTTACTTGAACCTAGTATAGGTACTCCTTNTCTACATTTATTAAAACATATCTTAGCCCTACTAAATATCTCATCTTGTACTTCCTCTCTTTCTATGTTTGTCATATCTAATAGAAGTTTAACTACTCCCCAAGTAGATTTATCAGCCACTACTACTACGTTATCGCAAGAATTCAGTATTGTACTTCCATAATTAGTCGCTATTTCAAATGGCATATCATAAATAGTCATATTGTAGTTTCCCCTAGAACTGACATCTAACCTTGTCATCTTGTAANTTTCAGCTATATCTNCGTAATCTACAATCTCCTCAGATAAACTGTTTGTTAGTANATGCATTCCGGGTTTTATTATATTAGCATATTTAGACACTCCAGTACTTGACCCCAATGCCTGCATCAGGGATAGCTTTTGTCTGTTATAGAAATTGACAGAATCGTAGGCGTCTTTATTTATATATGCTTGAGACCTCCCTTTTGTATCAAAGTCTACCAGTAATGTGCTGAACCCCAGTTTATTTATAGTGTTTGCTAGATTATACGCTATTGTAGACTTACCGCTACCCTCTGCTCCTGTAATTATTATAGATCCCCCACGGTTTTTATAGTATTCTAATATGCTCCTTACATTATTTATAATGCCATCATCTGATTTCTCCCTGTCTACAGCACTAACGTTATCTGATTTTTCTTTTCTTTCTTTCCTTGGCTTTCTTTTTTTCTCCTTAGGTACTTTAGCTTTCCCTGCCTCACCTAAGAAGTTATTCAGCATTTTCTTATCTGTTTCCTCAGATTTATCACCATCATCTCTAGGTATTATAGCCTCTTCTACCTGTTCTGATGTTTCTTTTATTTCATCTTCAACATCTTCCCCTCTATCATCATGCCAATCTAAATCTTTATCTTCGTCATTTATATCATCCTCTTGCCATTCTACTGGATCATCAGTATCTTCTTGCTCATTATCAAGTTCGTCTAGTTCCTCTGCTAATTCATCTGCTAGTTCTTCTGCTGGTTCTTCTAATTCGCCTAATTCATCTAATTCGTCTGCTCCATCTTCTCTATCTATTATGTCCTCAGGATTTATACTTATTTCTTTAATTTTCTCTAGGTCTTCCCCAAATCCAATCGACTCTTCAGGGTATTTTTCTACTGACCATGATTTTTCATCATCGTTATCCTCTAACACCTCGCTATCTTCCGGATTAAACTGTAATGATGTATATACTGCCTTTGCGTCCTTGGTTATTAAATCCGTAAAGAATAATACTGGATATGGAGGTTCCTTAACTAATATTGTTGTACTAGGGTGTATTTCTAAGCTTTCGTCATATACTACCTGAGCCATCTCTCTATTGGTCGCTACAAAAAAGAACGATGTATTATTAGCACACCGCTGTTCTAACAACTTGCATAAGGTAGCCAATTCTAAGCTTATTTCAGTTGAATCCTGTATTCTACCATCATCAGTCCAAGCGGGCTCCATTATTATTGCCCTATCAAAGTAATCCCCCCGGCTTAATATTTTTTCTACATCTCTTATCTTATCTTCTTTAAGTATAGTGACTGCTCCCGAAGCGAATCTACTCTTTAATGTATTTACTATATTTATTGTCTTTTCCCCACCGCATATAAGTATGTTCATTTTATCCCCCTAAGTTAAAAGTCTACATATTCGTTATCCAAAGCTTCTCTATTTTTTTCTATCTCGTCTATGAATCCTAGTATGTCTGCGAACGAGTCATCATCATTATCTATTGTACTTTCATCTTCTTCCATATGATTTCCTATTTTTATCTCCCCACCCACATTTACTTTATCATTTATATTAATATATCCCGATAATGCTTCTTTTATAGATATATCACCAACATTTAATGTATTATTATTTATATCACTAGCTATTTTTTGGATGCGGTTTATTTGGTCTTGAGATAATTCTATAATTTCCCCATTGTCCATCAGTATTGACCTTAGCTTAAAGGGCTTTTCTAAAGGTGTATTTATATTGCTAAATACCCTCATTGTTGCCCTGTTATAATCAAAATATCTTATCCCATATATTTCTTTATGCAGGTCTAATATATCCTTTTCCCTTAATACCCGATGTCCTAAATACGCCCCATCCATTAATAATGTTGCTATATCATTTACATCCTCGAGTATTATATCTGACTTACTTACTTGTTCTGTATATATTAAGAAATAGTCAGACTCATAAAGTGTAGATCTAGTTAGTATTTTTATATAACCCACTTGCATCTCTATTAATTCAGCTAAGTTAGCGTTATCTGATTTTAGAGCTAACTCATCTAGCGTGTCTATCCTAGGGTCATTACCAGCTTGCTCCATTATACTTAATTGCACAAATTGGTACTGTCTGTTATTCATTTCTTTATAAAATTCTGATATCGCGTCAAAATGAGTTTCTCTAAAATCCTTATCCTTTCCTGTAATTGTATCCCTCTCTAGCTTTATAAACACTCCTAGCCGCATATCTGAAAATATTACAACGGCTCCATCTTCAAAATCTCTTATACTTGCTATGTCCCATACGATATCAGTCTCTGTAATACTTGATTTTTTCATTGCATTATACATTCTAAAATAGTATTTCTCCTCTAGTATATAATATCTTACTATCAACTGTATTATAAAAAACATTAGTATATAAGCTATTAACTTTACTACTCCAGCTGTATACCAGGAATTTATCCAAGCTGACCCGGCCACCGCGACAAATAGTAATATTATTATAACTGCTACCTTAAAGGAGTCTATAAAATTTGTATCAAAATAGTATCCTCCGTCTACATTCATTGGTATGAACATCATTCCGTTTTTATCCTTGAATCTTCTACTGCTGTTAGCCAATTCTCCACCACCTAACCTATTAATCCTATTACATTGACTTAGATCCTCTCTCTATTTCTTCCTCTATCTTAGCTGCTCTATGACTATCATAGATTATTTCACTGTCTAAGTCATAATCGTAATTGCTATAATTTTCATATTGTAAATTCTCATCTGTATCCATCTCTTTGCTTACCTTTACATTAGACCCCTCCACATTCATTTCCTCAAAGCTTGTATTTTGTACTACTGTGTTATTTGAATATGACTTACCATATTTACCTCCAGATATTTTATTTACTGCCCCAGATATTTTATCTGCTAACGCGTAACTCCAAGCTGTGTATACTCCGAACCCTAAATCATGACGATTTGTTACTGTTATTTGTATTATTTTACACGATCCCCAAATGTATGCCACGTTTACTATAATTATTATGAAGAATATCCACACCGGTACCCCTATATTAAACGATACGTTAGTAACATTTAATACGTCATCCCTATATGATGAATTCACTATTACTGCGAAAGCTAAGAAGTATATTATAGTCATTAATAGGAATAATACGTGATTTATTATATACGCCGTAGTAATCTTTAGCTTTACCCTAGAGTCTCCCATAATATTAGATATTAGAGAAAATATACCAAGGAATAATAGTATTCCCAATAGTACATTTCGTACAAATGGAGTTATTAAAGCACTTAAGAAGGCTGATAGTAATAACGCAAGCGCAGTAAATATATCGCTATCATCTATAACCTTTCTCATTGTGTCTCCATATATTAGACTTGAATCTCTAGTCGTATTTAGCATCAACATTTTCATTACAGAGTCGAAAGATATACTTCTTAGATCTATCCCATTGGGATATAACGCCTTTTTACTATTTATTTTATTTGTTGGAGAGAACTCCCTATTAAATATAGTTGTTGCATCTGTAGCCATTTGTTTGTATAAGACATCTGTAGTCATTCCTTTTATATTCACATAGTTTAACGNCAGTGTCCACTTGTTCATCACCTCTTCNTTTACTTTTAATATTTTTAACTCTACTNTATTTAAATCTAGCTCATCTAACCCCAATGCATGCATTTGAGCCTCGCTAAATATCATAGGCCTATTATCAGGGTATGTAGAAGGATCCATTGGGTTACTTACATAATGTACATTACCTTCAGCATCTGTTACTCTAGACTCTTTACTTAATATTTCAGATGTCATCATTTTTGTTACCCAGTTAGACCTAAATAACCAAGACTTATTCATACCTTCATATAGAGCGTAACTCTCTATTTTACTATCCCCTAACAGCCCTTGCTTACCGTTATTACCCCCCGTTAGCATCTGTACCTTATATATGTATGGTATAGTGTTAGTGAACAATTCTTGCATATCTAAGAAGTCCCTAATTTTACCTGTATCACTGTAGTGCATTATAGTCTCTCGATTATCGGTATATATCCCTTGTAACTCGCCAGCCACTGTCCCTACTGTTATTCCAGAATCAAAAGTATCCTTAATTACATCATAAAAATAATGGAATGTACTTTCTGTATACCACAAATATCCGAAAGATTCGTCCATAGAACTAGAAGGATTTGACTTGCTATATTTACCAGCACTTTGCTCCATTTTACTGCTTACTCTATATAGTGATTCTTTAAGCTCTGTATTTGATTTATTTGCTTCTAAATAGCTATCCCATAATTCTTTTGTATTATACCCACCTTCTATATAGCTATCACCTTCATCTTTTTCTTCTTCTCCCTCTTCGGTAACACTGCTAACATCATTTATTCTAGGTATTACTACGTCCTTTAATATGTATGCTCCGGTATGAACTACATCTGAATCATCTTTTAACCTCGATAAACTTTCCCATCCAGGTCCGTTAGTATAATCCATTGTATCAGAGCTAATTTTTATGTTATTATACATTCCTTTACTCTTATTAGCTTGATTAGATGTTTCGTTATAGTCCTCATAGAATATAGTCTTTGTATTTACATCTGTTCTATTATCAACTGACCCCTCATTAAAGTTATCCACCATATCCCTAGCAGCCTGTGTTTGCACCGTTAATGCATCACTGGGCTTATATAACCAATATAAGTTAGATAAATTATCGTATACGTCCGCTAATGGAACGTATACATAATCCGAAGACTTGTCATCAGCCGTAAATTGTCTTATGATTATTGGTAATAGCCATCTAGCGGATTGTAAGCTTTGTACTTTTTCATAATCTGCTGCGCTCTCATTGATTTTCTTAGATATATCATTTTTAACCATAAGTGCTCTATCTAGATGTACTATGTTTACAGCTCTTATCAAATCGCTTAGATCTACATCCTCTGATCCTAATTGCTCCATCTCCCTCGTAGATTCTTTTTCTATATTAGCATTCGTTACAGACTCTGATATTGCCCAGTAAGACATTTTGTCGTTGAACATATTTTGTACAGAATTATTAGTTATATATGGTGTTATCTCCCCAAATGCAGGCGTAAGTATTAATATTGTAACAAGTGTTATGGTAGTCACTAAGAACCATATAGTTTTCCTCTTTGTTATTACTCCGTATACTATTATTAACAACAGCCCAAATCCTATTAGTACCAACAAATATTTAGAGTATTCATCTATTAACCACTTAGTCATAAAGTTTTCGCTATAGTTATCTACTCGTAGAAATCCTGCAGAGTATCTATTCGCTACTCCAGAATTATTGTCGTAGTATTCGGTTGACTTTCCATATACCATCTTTTGATACGTTCTATATATCCAATCTGAGAAGTTAGACATTGCCATATCCGATCTATATTGCCTTCCCTGCTCAGGGTCTAGCAACATAAATGAATAATCCAGTAGCTTTGCCCTTTTTTCTTCCTCTGACATCATTGTACCTGCAGTCATTTTCGTTATGTCTACCTTTAGTATGTCTGATTCTGCGTCATATATAGCCGTATTAAACTTATGATTCCTCCCGCTAGTTACACCGTAGAAATCAAGATATGTTAGGTATATGTGAGGTGACAATAATCCAAACTCAGTCCCGGGTCTTATACCTAGTACATTTGAGGCTTGTTTAATTGTATCATTGTAGGAATATATCTTCACTATTCTATCTAGACTCTCATCTAAGAATCCATCTCGTATTCTAGGCAATGATCTATCGCTAGCTGTAAGATATCCAGCTTTATCCAAGTCATTTAATGTTATATCATCCCAAGATTTGATATCCTTTTTATCCGACTTATGTAGAATAGCATCTCCTCCTATAGATGCGTCATTTTTTACAAATGATATAAAGAGGTCATTTATTTTATTTCCATCTCTATATAATATTAGATTTTTAATGTCCTGCTTTTTATCCTTACCTGCCAGCTCGTTAATTAAAGCATTTCTTCCTAGTATTCTATTTTCAGATTGTTTATCAGCTATTACCTTTCCAGTAGTTATATACTTATGCACATAATTTATATACCTTCTAAATATTAATGCCGATAAGTTTCCACCCTCTATATTTTGGACTGCTCTAGTGGATACTGTTGTCGCTATAGTATTTTGAAATAACTTTAGCTCTTTACTCCCAGGCATCTTTATGTATGTTAGCTTATCCCTATTATTACTAGGTGGATTACTAGTTGATATTAGAGAGCATTGTTTATATAAATCCTTGAATCTATCGTGCACCCCATTCATTTTATCCAATCCTACTACTGCAACAGTGAATCCTACAGGTGTATTTTTATTATTTATATCAGACATCAATACCTGCGCTAACGCTTCCCCCTTATTTCCACTCTTGCTTGCCAACTCACCNACAGCCGTATCAAATAGTAGTATTGTAGANCCAGGTTTGATATANTTACTGTATTTACTATCTACTGCGCTACCACAATCTAAGTACCCTATCGGTACTCCAATGTCAAAGTCGAATACCCACCAGTCTACACTTACCCCCACCATTCTATTCTCTGCCTCTAGTGTATCTACTATGCGGTATTCTCCAGTTGTTATATAATTACCTCCCAGTATAACAGAGGTTAATAAATTGTATCTTCCATCTGATGTTAGATGTTGATTAGATGCTGCCGGGAATACTACTACTGGTCTACCATCATTCATAGTTACTATATTACCTAATGCGTCTAGGTATATAGGTTCTTTGTTATCTAGCATCTTATCCAAAGCACTATTAGCTTGTTGTCTGTAATCTCCCATTGTTACTCTACTCATCCAGGCTGATAACATTTGTACGTCCCAACCATCTTTGAATGAGAACACTACTTCTTTCCCGCCTGCATCATCCGCTGGTCCTGTTTGTATTGTGAATATTGGCACCATTTGTTTGGTACTCATTTCTTCCCCAAAGAAATCATTTATTGTTGCTTGAGCGTAACTATCAGTTTCTCCATCAGTTTCTCCACCAGTTCCAGACTGGCTTTCCCATTTCACCAATATTTCCCTTAAGTTTGTTGTATCCGCCTGTATTGAGATTACATAGTTTAGTATATTTTTTAATACCTCATGATTAGCAGGGTCTTTACCAGTACCGAAATCCAATGCTTTAAATCCACTACCCTTTGAACCACTGTTAGTATTTGTAAAAGCTGTTCTATAATCATCCACAAGAGGGTATGTAAAATTGCTTAAAAAGATACCAAAAGCTACTATTTCCCACCTATCCCACTGCTCATTATTAAAAGAATTATTCAATAACGGAGACCCAAGCGCTAAATTAGTCCCTAGGACTTGGTTGGCTTGTGCCTGCCCTATAGGTAAATATCCTAATATTATGCTAGTTATTAATATAGTAGCTAATATAGCCCTTCCTCTTAACTTCAGTTTAAGCAAAATGTTACCCCCCAGCATTAATTCTTAAAAATAACCCTATCAATCATATTAGTAATTCCGCCTAATGCTTCTATTATAGCCGCCACTATTTCTATTACGTCTACAACTGTAAGTAAAAATCCTACCCCCATTATAACTGCACAACTAATTAAAGCTTTTTGAAAGTCTACATAGTATCTTCCCTCAGAATCTATATTAGGTACATCATAAGTACTTCTGACCGCTACCCATTTCCCAAAAGTTAGAAACGATAACAGGTTAAATCCTGTCAGTATTACACAGTCGAACGCCCATGCTGCTAACAATAACATACTGTATGCCATAAGTATGAACCCAAGTATAATGAATGCACTCCGTATACCATTTACCTCTTTGCCTCTCTGTTTGTTATCCATATCCTTTTGAATTTTACTTAATGTATCTATATTAAATACTATGAATCCTTCTTTGGCCATATCGAATTGAAAATCTCCCATAAACGCGTTGTCTAGATTATTTGGGTCTATCCTATATATAAAGTCATTCTGATTTAACCAATCGTTCCACCATGATAGACTTCCATTTATTTCGTCGTCTGTGTTTATCCATCCGCTGTACATTGCTGTTTCGAAAGGGTTCTTATCAGTGAGTATTCCATAGAATATCATTTTTACGCTCTTCTCAGGTTCTCCTACCGCAGGTGTACTGTTAGTCTCATTTTTAACATCGCTGCTTGCTATAGTATCACTAGGGAATCTACAAGTTGGTGATATTGAATTTACGTAATTAGTATTTAGTATTGATTTACCAGAATAGTCATCTGTAATATATCCGGTGCCTCCACTATTGCTTGTATTTTCACTTCCACCAGCTGCTCCATTGTTACCTGTATTGCTATTCCCCCCACCATTTTGATCCCCTGTAGCTGTACCTGCGCCAGCACTTGTAGTATCTGCAGTATTACCAGTGCCAGTTGAATTAATTATGTTTGCAGGTTTAATCTTACTCTTACTACCATTATCTCCAACTGTTGGTAAATCTACTAAATCAGTTACATATATCTCATGAGCTGGATTGTCATATCCAAAGGTGTCTCTAACATCGTCTTGTAAGTCCTCTTGCTTTGTATCGCTGACTCTCTCTACAATTCTTCCGCTCATATCTATAAATGATGCTGCCTTCCTGCTAATATCTCCCTCAAAATTTATTATCCTTATCCTTCTTCCTGGTGCAATTATGTTATCTCCATCTACTACATTTGGCATATACATCAATTCTAGATAGTCTCTAAGTACTACAGCTCCGCTCTCTACATCTTTTCCTGCGAATCCTATATTAGATACTTTACTCTTTCCATACACTACGAAAGACGATGTACCAGGCTCATTAGTTCCTCCGCCTCCACCTATATGAATTAGTTGATTTTTTCTTTGCCTTAATTCATTTCCTTGCTTATCTTTTAACTTTCCATTATATATGTTAACTCTAATGTCAGATTCCTTTATAACCGACTTATAGTTATTTTTCCCATCAGTCTCTATTTTTTCCACATAGTTTACAGGGTATTCTAACAGAAATACCCGCTTTCCATTAGGATCCCTTAAATACTTATCCTCATCTGCTCCATCTGCATCTATTAGCTTATTAACAACCTCCCTGTTAAACTCCAATATTCGTAAGGTTGCTACTGGAATAGTATGGTATTTAAGTACAATATCGTACCCCAGCTCATAGTTTCTAGTTTGAGGTGCATTTATGTATACCCCTTTACAATCTGGGTCATCACAATCGCATACATGATATGTAGATATTGCCGATAACTTCGTCTCTTTTATAATAGGATCTTTTTCAGGATCTAATAAGGGTTCATTTGTATTATAAAAGTATTTATCTATTTTATTAAAGTATTCTGTTCTCTTATCAGTATTCTTTTCCCTCTTTACCAGCTCCACTAAAGCCGTCAGCTCATCTAATGACTTGTATTGTCCTTCCTTACCCTCCTCAGGTAATTTTAATACCCATACCTTGTATGCCAGCTCTTTTTTCAGCATCTCTACCTGATCTACCCCAACCATTGGTATAGGTTTCAAATTATTTTGATCAGTTATTTTCTTACCATCTCCGTAGGACGACCCAACACTACCTCCTTTATAAGGGAAGCTTCCTCCAATATATACTTTTGTAGTTGGTTTGGGGCTCCAGCAACCTATACTCCTAGCTAAGTACCAAGTTATTCCCTGCTTAGGTATATTTGAAGACCCACTGACAGTATCTGATATAGATTCCTTTAATGTTTCTCCTGTACTTTTTTCTATTAAATCCGCATCTACTAATTTATCTACTATGTCTTGGTTTAATTGCGCCCTTGCCTTTAAATCTGCCTCTAGTTGGTCTATATCTTTCGCCCAGCATCCAGATATCATTGTCATTATAAACGCGCTTAAAATTATTAGACTTAATTTTTTTACCATTGCTCTGTACCTCCTTCAACAGAAAACAGCCATAATCTATATGGCTGTTTAATGCTTTATTATCCTCCCATGGTAGCTAACAATATAGACCTTACTACCATTACCACTATGTCTTTTATATAACCCATTCCGCCTATTATTAAAAATAGAACGAATACCGCTAGTAGGTAGCTGATTGTCCTTTTTCCTACATATATAGCTATCGCAGATTTCTCCAGGCTTACTGTAATTGATTCCTCTACAGAACTCATAGCATCTTTAGATATTGCACTTAGACCTCTATCATTAGTTCCATCCCAACGTACTTTTTTTATGGCCTCTCTAAATACTGGGAGTGTTATATATGCTATATCTATTATAGTTATCAAAGTCATAAATATTACTATCCCGTAGGCTATAATCCCTAGTATTATTCCAGTTATGTCTCCTATAACTTCTGCTGTATTATATATCATTAACATGTCTACGCCGTAATCGCTATCTAGATAATCTAATACACCGTCCCTTATTTCCTGCGTACCCATCTATGTCACTCCAAACTTATGCAAGTCCCTCCAATGCCTCTATAAGTCCACTGATAAAGTTAATAGCTATATTCACTATAAGTTGAATATTTCCAGTTAGCAGTATGAATAATACTATTGCCAGCATTACATAAGCCCATATCCTCTTGCCTAAATATATAGCAAGGGGCGACTTACCATTTTCAATAGTAGCATTAGCTACTGCGTATCTAGCATCATCAGTTATCCATCTATGAGTAGACTCTCCGGTCCTACTGTCTACCCTAGACATTACTCCGCCTCTTTGAACCATCTCATCAGCTTTATTTTTGAATACTGGCATTGTTATATAACATACATCTAATGTTGTGAATAGCGTCATTCCTAATACTATTGCATATGCCAATAGTCCTACTATCATCCCTACTACTTCCTGTAATCCAGACAATGCTATTCCAGCTGATTGCACATCTGCCTCTACGTTAAAGTTAACTCCCATATTGTCTACCTTTTGCTGTACTCTCTGTCTATTAAGAGATTTATCAGCTTGATTCCCAGCCCGCTCAAAGGCTGCCTGCGACATGAATATTACATGCTCTTGTCCCTCAACATTTAATGTTATAGCATACGTCTCAGAATCATCCCCATCTACATAAGGATGATCATTAAGTATCCCAGATAGACTGTTCGAGTACACTACTTCTCCATTTCTGTTCAACGAGCACTGTGACTCTAACCATACTGCTACAGAATCCTCATCATATGCGTAAGCTGTAGAAGCCATTATAGCTATGAATAGCAATGATACTATACCGATTCTATAAACAGCCTTTTTCTTACCTATTAACATACTCATAGTTATTACCTCCCCAATCATTGTTAGTATTATCTATCCTTCCTTTACTTAATAGAACAGTAATGGAAAGCTTACACAAATTATTAGCACACCTACATTTACTATTTGAGCTACCCTAAATACCATATCTTCCCATAGGCTTCCAGTTGAGAAGCTAAATCCTAATAACTTTCTAGGCACGAACTCCAGTGTCTTTTTATAAAAGAATAGTATTCTAACACCCCCAGGAGTTAGCATATCTGAAAATAGGTGACTTAGCCAACCTACCATGAATCCTAATAATATTACCCCAAGCACTTCCTTATTAGCATTTGATAATACACCTGTCTCATAAAGGTTTATTGGTAATCTTATTGATAATATAGTTAATAATATAGCTATATCCAAACTATGTGTTTGCCAGCTTCTATGTTTTGCTCCAGTTATACTAAGTAATTTATTAACTACCCATGTTAATACATTCTTCTCTTTTACACTATGCCAGTTATGATCTAAGTCAGGAAATAAGGCTCCAGCCTTACCCATTTGTATCATTATAAGAAGCGATAAGTAAAAATTAATCTCAGTCATTTCCATAAGGTATAACAACAGAGCTCCAAGTGCCGCCCAAGTTATAGAAAATTGTTTATGTGTAGGTGCTGTCATCCCATATCCCCCAAACTTTATGTTAGGCTACTTATCTCCAATAATCTTATCCCATCTGTATCTATATCATTTTCTCTTGTATTTTCAAACTCCTCTACTCCCGCCAACTCCGATTCCAGTGAATCTAATACAAAAGCGGACAGTTTTACTACCTTTCTGAACTGACCTCCCACATTTAACTTACTACGCAGTTCAGGTATTACTACACATCTTCCTATTAATGTCGCTCTTTCTCCCCTTTTTAATGACTCTAAAATGCTATCTCTTTCTGCCATTAGTACTCTTCTTATTATATCTTCCGATAAACCAGACTTATTTGATATGTCATCTAGCCTTTCCTTGACGGTCATTTTTCTCATATCCTAGCCTCCTAATTTTACTTATATTTAAGGCTAACCTAAGGGTTTCCCCGAGAATACCTGTCAGCTGGCATTATGTCGGGGTTTTCCCTTAGGCTGCCAATTCTAATATCAGCTAAAAATTTATAATTCTTCTACCTACCTCGAAAGTATTGTCCCCAACTTGTATGATACTATACTGAGTCATTTCTTCCCTATATATTGCCCTAGAAAATAATGTCAACTGTTTATCGGGTATTTCTATAACAACTTTGTCTACTTCAGGGTCTCTTAATATTACGTCTATAACTTTCATCTCGTCATTCAACCTTGCTGTAAAGGCTGTCTCGGACTTTAACCTAGCTAAATCCTCTGACCTTCTCGCCTTTTCTCGCCTCTCCAGTTTATTCTTATTCCTTAATACCCTGACTATTTTGCTCATCTGCTAACTCCCCTATGTTTATATCATATTACTTACACCAGATAATATAGTAGCTAATGCTCCTCCAATGACTAGCCCAACATGGAATAAGGCTCCACTTACAGCTAATATCAGTAGTATAGGTGTTAATATAAGCGTTATTGCCATATCTTTTGCGTATATCTTGAAAGGACTAGCGTTTCTTCCATCAGGATCTATAGTTGTTTCAGATGCCGCCGCATTTAATGCCGCGTTAGATACTATCTGCAGTCTACCTGTCATTGTACCCATTTGGTCTTGGTATGCTCCAGCGCTATTCTGATCAACTCTCATTCCTCCGCCAAACCTACTTCCGAAGCCTCCGAAGCCTCCGAATCTGCCTGTTCCCAATCCTCCACCACCAAACCCGAAATATGGCGATGATCCAAGTCCCATTCCTCCCATTGGTGAAGCTGCATTAACATCTCCAGCTCTTGCATTACCAGCGTATCCATTAGCTAAGAATTTTCTAGAAAAAGGAAGCCCTATATACATCAGATCCAATGTTACTCTTATTGTTAATCCCAATGTTATTATGTAACAAAGTATTGTTACTATTATATTCACTATTGTCTTTAATTTTCCTGCTGCTTTCTCAGCTTTTTCATTGCTAGTATCTAGTACTGCCGCGTCTCCTAGTTTACTCATCATGTCGTTTGATGACTCCACTATACTTTTCTCGACACCGCTAGAGGGAATAAGATTACCCCCTTGTGTATTTGCTGCCTCGGTGTTACTTATAACCTCAGTGCTCTCCAT
>JGI24711J26586_10000756_pt1 | contig 25326 bp, 23 predicted proteins | sample BioPla3DNA1_FD_26586 | JGI IMG/M metagenome (IMG submission 26586)
GAACATACAATCCATAGTAGGACCTGTTCAATGAAAACACTTGTTGTTCTTTTCCGTCATCCAAAACCACATCAAAACTACCCGAAAGGGCAATGATAAATTCCTGATTGTTTTTATACGCATGCCCTCCCCTTTTTTCACCTCCGGGCACATCGTATATCCAATAGGTTCTTTCTATTTTAAAAGGAATGTGTTTGTTTTCTTCCACAAAAGAAAGATTTCCACGAGTATCTAGTATCTTAGGAAGATTGATTATTTTACTTTCCATATTTTATTTAAAACTATTCTAATTAATACTAATCGTTTTATATATTGTATAAATAGTATTCGCAATTTCCTTTTTATCATGTCTTTTTAATGCTGTTATACGTGCATTTTTACCATAAAAGATTGCTTTGTCAAAATCATTTATTAATTCATAAATTGCTCCTGCCATAGCATAAGGATCACCATCTTGTACTATAATTCCTTCTTCTTTATCTTTAAGAATTGAACTGCTACCTCCTGCATTTGTAGCTACTATAGGCATGCCCAGTATCATAGCTTCGCATAAACCATTGGGACTATTTTCAATATGGCTTGTTTGACAAAAAATATCTGTATCCAATAAGATATTAGCAACATCTTGCTCGTTTTTTGTACCTAATACTTCAATGTGTAAATTTTTAATATCAATATTTTCCCATTTTCTTACAATATTAACAATCTCACTATGTGTATTGACTCCAATAACTTTCCAAATATAAGCAATATTAGTATTTTCACACAATATTTGAGCTGTTTTAATAATGTTTTCAAAACCTTTATAAAGACTATCTCTTGTTATTGTAGTAATTTTAATTATATTTCCTACTTGTTTTTTATCCCACATAGAGTTATAAAAACTATTTCTTAAAATTTCATTCCCAACAAAGTACATACTTTCAGGCGCCAAAACTCTTGTTATACGTCTATCCCAATCCGTTCTACCTATAATATTTTTAGAGTTTTTTAATATTATTTTTTCTCTTTCCGCTATTTTATTAAATATTTTAAATTTTCTTTTTATACTTAAAAAGACCAACTTTCTAACAAAAGTTTCATATTTTACAGCTATATTTTTAGGAATCCCGGAAAAATATTTTTCTTTAATTGGATTTAACAATCCTTGAATGGATATAACTACCGGTTTTTTAGTATAAAACTGAATAAGTCCAAAGTTATCTTCTGTACCATGTACATGAATGATATCCGGATTATATAAATTTATTATATTCAATAATTCATTTATTTCTTTTTTATCATTATGACATATGGTTTTAAAATACAACATTTTGTCTATTATCCGTCTGATTTTGTTTTTTTGGCTTTTTCTATAAACCGGAAAAAAGTGTACATTATTGATAACAAAAGATTTTTCAGGTTTATGATGATAAAAACAAATCGCCAATTGAATATCAGGAATATTCTTTAATTCTTGTTCCAGTGAACTTAACCATCCACCACTAGCAATATTTAAACCAAGTCTTTCCGCGGCTGAACAAGGTGTATTTGCGAACCAAAGTACTTTCATTTTATATATTTTATTATTTTAAAATTTTAAATCCTAATAATCTGTGTTAATCAATGGTCTAAAAAATATCGCGGTTCATTCAAGCCGTTTTCGCTGATATCCACTACCGTGAGTTGAGCCGGTTCAAAAGGCAATAAAGCCTTGATAAAAGAAGCACCTATGGTTCCCGCCCCTCCTATCACTACTATTTTTTTATTATGTATTTCTCTGTTTATCAGAGATTTATTATTTTCAATATCCACTGCAAACATACTCTCTTTACGATGAGTAATATAGTCGGATATAAATGTATCACTATCAAACATTATTTTAGACTTAAATACAATGTGCAAAGGTAATGTTTTTTTCAATACAATAGTATAGAAAGTGAAAAATAAAAACGAATACTTCGTCTCCTTCTTTTATATCACAGAGAATAGCAGCCATTTCGAGTGCATCAGGTACAAGAAGTAGTTAACAAGCATTTTTTAAAGCCATATTTCTCCTCAAAAAAACTATGACATTTTTTAGTAAATTTACCGTTGCCCGAAATTTTTTATGAATTAACGGCAGTTTCGATGTATTTTGTTTCGTTACCTGTTAGGTAAGGTTTGTTGAATGGTATTTGTGTCATTTTTCTTTCTTTTCGTTTTAATAATTCATACCAAAGTGCCAAAGTGGTATCACATTCATATATCCATATTCGATGTCGTCTTTTACAACAAAAGCATTTTTAATGTCTGCAACTTGATCTTGATTTTTTCGTTTTCCTCCAATTTCAAACGTATATTCTTCAANCTTAAAATCTCCTTTCTCTGTCCAGAAAACTTCGAAATTAAGTTTCATTTGATTNTAAAAGAAACATTCTCTNACATTTCCAATATTTGTTTTTGAACCNGAAAGTGCGTACATCANGTTTGGATTTTCNAAGAAAACCTTTTCCACTTTTCNTATAGCTCCNATTCCGCTTGACGCAACACGTAATTGTAAAATNAAACCNGCTCTTTCTAAATAATGAAAATAATCAGTAGTAGAATTTCGGTGTACTTGAATAATCTCACTTATTTTTGTAAAATTTGGCTTAAANGGCACACTCTCGGCAATTATCTGCATNAAATGCTTTAATTTTTGANCAGTAGAAAAATTCATATTNGCAAAAGCAGGAATATCTTGCTCTAACNTNACGTTAACTACATTTTGAAGCCTTATTTCATAATTTGGCTCACTAAAAAAAGGATAGTATCCACGCTTTAAGTATTCTTTAAACTGCACCAACGGATGAGAAATATCTGGCAATTCCACTTTGTTTTCCAAAATTTCATCTAACGAATATTTTTTTATCTTTACATTTTGTGTCATGTTTAAATATTCCCTAAATGAAAGCCCCTGCATTTCATACTTAATCACTCTTCTACTCAAATCATCGCTACCTTTATATACATTCAAAATAGACGAGCCTGTAAATACAACTTGTAATTGTGGTAAATTATCGTACATCATTTTCAGTTCCTTAGACCAATTCGGATATTTATGAATTTCATCGATATACAGAAATCTCCCACTATTCTTATAAAACGTATCAGCTAAATCAAACAACTTATTTTCGGTGAAATAAATATCATCTGCCGAAACATATAAAGCTTCGCTGTATGAATGTATCATTTTAATTCGTTGTAACAATAAAGTTGTTTTACCGACACCACGTGCACCCAAAATGGCAATAAATCGACTGTTCCAATCAATTTTGTCATACAAATACCGCACAAATTGCAAACTTGTATTGTCAATCAACACTCTATATTGTCCAACCAATCTTTCCATTTTTCAGGTGTTTTATAAATATTTTCTGCAAACATAAATATTTTGCTGATTTAAAAGTGCAATTCTTTTAAATTTCGCTGATTTTATCCAGCAGTTTTGTTTTTTTCTATATCCAAAAATGATAAATATTAATAACACTGTCTTCCTCTTACGATGAGTAATATAGTCGGATATAAATGTATCACTATCAAACATTATTTTAGACTTAAATACAATGTGCAAAGGTAATATTTTTTTCAATACAATAGCACAGAAAGTGAAAAATAAAAGTGAATTGTCGCGTCCTAAAAAAAGTCAACGATTTTATTAAACGTATTATTTTTACCGCAGAGTTCCCAAAGAATGCGCCAAGGTCGCAGAGTTTTCTTTGCGTTCTTTGCGGTTGAAAAGGTAAAATGAACAATTACGAATAAACAATTAAAAATTACGAATTGACGCTTCAAATACTTCGACTTCTTCGACAGGCTCAGTAACCGAAGCACAGTTTAAAAGTGAAAAATTTTTAATTCTAAATTCTAAGTTCTAATTTTAACTGTTCTCCCAGTACCATTGGCAAGCCGCTTTAAATCCGCTAAGAGCGTCGTATTGAGGTTGATAATTAAGTATGCGTTTTGCTTTTAAAATAGAAGCCGTTGAATGAGGTATATCGCCCGCACGAGGCTGAGCATAAATAGGTTCGATATCGGCAATAGACTGGTCGTAATGAGCGAGATTTTCTCTTAATATATGAAACAGCTGATTTAAAGTTGTATTTCCTCCATAAGCAATATTAAACACTAAATTAATAGCGTGTTTTTCGGATAGCTCTAAATTATACAGACGAGCTCTCTCTCTGATAGTTGCTGTGGGCGTAAGCATAGCTAATTCGTTAGCTTGCAATACATTGTCTATATAGGTAAAATCACGTGAAAAAGAACCGTCGCCATTGATAGTCGGACTTTCTCCCATTATGAAATCTTTGACCCAAAGCGGAATTACGGCAGCATAAGCACCATTAGGGTCTTGTCTTCGTCCAAAGACATTGAAATAACGCAATCCTATGCACTCTATCCCGTAGGTTTTGCTAAACACATCGGCATATAACTCATTGACATATTTTGTTATAGCATAAGGCGAAAGAGGTTTTCCTATACGCTCTTCAACCTTCGGTAATTCAACCGAGTCGCCATAAGTAGAGGAGCTTGCCGCATAGACAAAACGTTTGATTTTAGCATCGCGTGCTGCTACCAACATATTTAAAAAGCCCACGATATTGACATTGTTCGTGCTAATAGGATTTTCGATAGAGCGAGGCACGGAACCCAACGCCGCCTGATGCAAGACATAATCGCAATCATGCACCGCCTCACGACAAGTATCGAAATCGCGTATATCACCCTCTATAAATTCAAATGAAGGAGAATCAATAAAATCGTCTAAATTTTCGATATAGCCCGTTGCTAAATTATCCAAACAACGCACTTGGTAGCCTTTCTCTACAAAATACTCACAAAGATTAGACCCGATAAATCCTGCACCACCTGTAATAAGTATTTTCATACATTAATATTTTTTCTAATTTCTAACTTCTAAATTTATCACTTGCTTCTTTTCTTTTTAAATACTATGTTTTTCACTATCCTCCAAAAGTATTTCCAGTCGGTTCGAAAAGGTGCTTTCATATAAGCCTCAATATATTTTCTTTCACTCTCTTGTACTTCTTCCAAGGTCTGCGGCATATCGCTATAGAAAGGAGGTAATAATCCGGGTTTTACCTTAATTCTTAATTGCTGCATTTCGGGAGTATATAAACTATAGTAATGCAAACTCAAAGGACGTACACCCACTAATTTCATCTGTCTTTTCAATAAATTAATAATCATGGGCAGCTCATCTATCCAGTATTTTCTCAAAAAACGTCCCCATGATGATATTCTGAAATCATTGGCAAATTTTCCTCCTTCTGCTAATTTATTTTTCTTATAAATATAAGGTTGCAGGTATTCGGAATACGCATGCATGGTTCTGAATTTATAAACGGCAAAAAATTCTCCTCCTTTTCCTACTCTTTTTAGTTGTACAAAAGGACCATAGCTCGGTTTTTTATCGTCGTAAGGACGATTGGTTTTCATTACGGCAAAAAAGAATAATCCATGCATATTTGTTTCTTTTACTATCTCAAAACCACAACTATAAAGGCGTCCTAAAATTTCGGTTGTAGGAAATACGCGATGCCTTCCTTTGGTAACGGCAAAATAAAACTTTCGAATAGTAGGTAATTTAGGTGTCATGCGGTGCCATAGAAAATCAAAAGCATACATCAAACGATTGAGAGGGCAAAAGTATTTGCCATAAAAGCGTTGTTTGCGTGTAAGGCTGGTTTCGGCACAAGATATAAACACTCCGCCATAAGGCAATAACTCATTGATTTTTACAAAATAGCGATTCACATAACGCACATTGTTGAGTGGGGTAATATCGCAAATATAATTGCAGTTAGCCAGAGCCGGATTGATAAGGGTTAAAATATTGATGTTTGCAAATACTTTAAAATCATCACCGAATTTATCTTTATGCACCTCACACCATTCCATGTGATTTTTCAATTCGGACTTGCCGATAACATCAAACACTTCATCAACACGCGGCATGACCTTATCCACATAATCTTCTAATCGGATTTTAGCTCCGCTATGATAGGGATTTAATTCTTCCTCTTCTATCCCATAAGCATTCTTTTTGCGAACAAAATTAATATAGAAATTAAACAGAGTAAACTCTAAAGCAGTCAATATCAAGAAGAGCAGTATGTATTTCCAGCTAAAATAAAGTTGTACGCTAAGAATAAGGGAAAATAAGTAAATAACAAGAAAACTAATAATATTAACAACAACTAAAACGAACAAGGCAGTTGCCTTTTTTTTGTAATGAGAAAAGTTAAACTTTCGGAAAATAATGCCTATCAACAACCATATAGGAATAGCTCCAAACCAAAACCATTTGGAAGGTGCCGACATTATAAAATGGCAAACGATAAAGATAGTTGCTACAAAAACAAAATCAATAATCAGTGTTGCCCTATAATATTTTTTAATCTCCATCAATTTGTTTTATTTGTTTTCTTTTAAACCATCCGGGGTTTCCTTATAGTGTCGTTGACATTTTTCACAGTTTAAAGTATTTCTCAAAATATGACCGCATTCGCATATCCATCCTATTTGTCGGGCAGGAACTCCGGCAACCAATGCATAATCTTTCACATCTTTGGTTACCACAGCACCGGAAGCAACCATGGCACTTCTGCCTATTGTATTTCCACAAATAACGGTAGCATTAGCCCCTATGGAAGCTCCGTTTTTTACCAAAGTCTTGGCATATACTCCTCCTACTGGATAATGGGAACGAGGAGTTAACACATTGGTAAACACACAAGAAGGACCGCAAAAAACATTATCTTCCAATTCAACTCCTTCGTAAACAGACACATTGTTCTGAATGCGTACGTTATTGCCTATTTTCACACGATTACCGATATTGACGTTTTGTCCTAAAGAACAATTTTCGCCCAACACCGTCTCTTTTTGTACATGGCAAAAATGCCAAATTTTTGTATTTTTACCTATCGTTACATTTTCGTCAATATAACTACTTTCGTGTACAAAATAATCTTTTTTCATTTTTATTGTAGTTTATTATTACTCAGTAATTAATCGCTGTACATCCTCCAATATTTTCACCACTTCCCAACCCGACATGCCGTTGGCTATCTTGATTTCTTTTCCTAAGTTTTCAACAAAATAAGTCAACTCTTCAGTAAGCGGCGCTCGTTTTTCATAAGGAATTACTTCGGTAGCCTTGTCTACTTTAATAGGGATACCGCCCACTATATCAATATGTTTATCGTAAAACAATATTTCCTTATCGGCACTAGAATCATCAAAAGATATCATGCCTTTGCTGCCTACCAATACCAAACGTTGTTCTTTAAAAGGATGCAACCACGACACATGTATATGCGCATGCACATTGTCGACATATTCGAATTGTGTCATGGTAAGGTCAAAAATTTTATCTTGCAAAAATTTAGCTCCTTTTGCTTGTATATGCAAAGGTGTAGTTCCTATTAAATAATTCAATACCGAAATATCGTGAGGTGCAAAAGACCAAAACACGTTTTCTTCGGTACGTACCGTGCCTAAATTCAATCGTGTAGAATAAGCATAATACAATTGCCCGATTTTGTTTTGTAATAGCAATTCTTTTATTTTTCGTATGGCGGGATGAAACAGCAAGACATGTCCCACCATTAAGCTAGAAGATTTTGCTCGTGCCGTTTTCACCAAATCTTCTGCCTCTTCGGAATGCAAGGTCATCGGTTTTTCTATTAACACATGCAATCCATTATTAAGCAACTGCTTACCTATTTTATAATGCGTTTCGGCAGGTGTTGCTACCACATAACCATCGTAACGCTGAAGAATAGCCTCCTCTAAATTATTACAAAAATAGCAGCCGGAATAATTTTTCTTTATCTCCTCTGCTCTTTCTTTATTTTCCTCTAAAATAGCTGCTAACACTCCCATTTGAGCCAAGGTCTTAATGTGGTTTTGTCCCCAACGACCGGCGCCTATTACGCAAATTCTTTTTCCCTTCATCATTAGTCCCTTTTTATTATAACACTTCGATATTGGTTCTATTGCTTATTTTTGCCATGGCATTTTTGGTGTCGAATATCATTTTTGCATTTTGTTGTACCAACTGATAATCCACTTTCGTGTGTGCAGTTGTAACCACCACAATATCGGCACTTTGTATTAATGCAGCGGTCAGTTCTTTTTCTCCTTTATAAGTAAAACCGTCTTGTATATATTCAGCGACATAAGGGTCATAATAAACAATATCGCCTTCCGCTTTTTTCAACTTATCAATAATAGCCAAAGCGGGACTTCCTCTATAATCGTCAATATCTTGTTTATAAGCAACTCCAAGCACCAATATTTTAGAGCCGTTGATTGATTTTTTTTCTTTATTCAATAGTTTATATATGCGTTGGATACAGTAGTCGGGCATGCGGTCGTTAATCATCATCGAAGACTCTATCATGGAAGTATGAAAACCGTACTCGCGTGCTTTCCACGACAAATAATAAGGGTCCAAAGGAATGCAATGTCCTCCTAAACCCGGACCGGGATAAAAAGCCTGAAATCCATAAGGTTTCGTTTTAGCCGCCTCTATCACTTCCCACAAATTGACTTTCATGCGTTCGCACAACATCGCTAATTCGTTGATTAAGCCTATGTTCACATTGCGATAGGTATTTTCTAAAATCTTTTCCATTTCGGCTACTATAGGACTTGACACCGTGTGCACCTCTCCGTTAAGTACCGCACGGTACATGGCTGCTATTACTTCCAAAGCATCTTTGCCGATAGCACCCACTACCTTAGGTGTATTTTTTGTTTTAAAGATTAAATTGCCCGGATCGACACGTTCGGGCGAAAAGCCTAAATAAAAATCTTCGCCGCAACGCAAACCCGAACCTTGCTCTAATAAGGGTTTTATCAACTCTTCGGTAGTTCCTGGATAAGTCGTTGATTCTAACACTACCATAGTGTTTTTCTTCATGTGTTTCGCTATTTCGATGCAAGAGTTTTTCACATAGCTAATATCGGGTTGCTGGTGTTTATCCAAAGGCGTAGGCACACAAATAGCAACAAAATCGACATTGCTAATAAAGTTAAAATCAGTCGTCGCCGACAATACTCCTTTTTCCACCATTTCAGCAAGGTCGCTATCCACTACATCACCTATATAATTCACTCCCCGATTTACTTTATCTACTTTATGCGATTGTACATCAAAACCAATAGTGGTAAAACCTGCTTTTGCCTTTTCAACGGCTAAAGGTAAACCTACATAGCCTAAACCTACTACCCCCACCCTGATTTCTCTGTCTTGAATCTTTTTTAACAATATCTCTTTATCCATAACACACTGATTATTTACGGTTTGCTTCTCATTCTTTCAAGTATTATTCTATTATTCATTACATAAAAAAATATATACTGTAAAATTTTACAAAAGTAAATAAAATTCAATTACATTTATTCTAAATAGTACGTCTTTTTTGCTTTATTTTCAAATTTTAGTTGTTTATTGGTAAATTTTAAAAAATTATTAAAATAAATCGTTTTCATTTCATTTTTTTTTATAATTTAGCATTCTAAAATATTTTTAACTTATTAATTTTAATGAAATATTTGCCTTTAAACGTATGCGTCTCACTAATAGTGATTTGCGGTATTTTGCCTGCAAAATCTCAAGTTAATATTGAGGCATCTTCTGAAATAACATCTTTAGTAACGGGGCATATATCTTCCAATAAAGTGATAGATGGCAAACAAAAAGGCTATAGAGTGCAAATATTTTTTGATTCCGGCAACAATTCAAAACAGCAAGCCATCAATGTGCAAAACGAATTTGCCTCACGTTATCCCAAAGTAAGTTCTTATGTTCTTTTTAAAGAGCCTAATTTTAGGGTTCGTGTCGGTGATTTTAGAACACGTACGGAAGCAAGAGGTTTTCAACAACGCATAATTGAACAATATCCTCAAAGTTTTGTTGTAAGAGACAATATCTACTATCCCAAACATGATTATGAACAAAAAAAATAAATGTATATATAAAAATAAATTAAATCCATATTCTATTATGAAAACGCTTAAAATTATTCCAATTTTATTACTCAGTACAAGTCTATTACTTTTTACTAACTGCGGACTTAAAAAAATGATAAAAAAACAAGCTGATGTTACGTATACGGTTACGCCTAATCCGCTTGAAGTTCATGGTGGTAAAATGAAAATGGAAATCAAAGGAAATTATCCTAAAAAGTATTTTAACAAAAAAGCCACGATGGTGTTGACGCCTGTTCTCAAAACAGCTTCAGGCGAAACAGTTACTTTGCCGCCAATTAACTTAGAAGGAGAAAAAGTAAAGGGTGGTAATCAAGTAATTGGTTATAAAACAGGTGGTAGTTTCACTTACAATCACACCTTAGATTATAAACCCGATTATCAAACTTGCGAGCTTGTAGCAACACCTCAGGCAAAACTTAAAAAGAAAGAAGCAACTTTAAATGAGGTGAAATTAGCCGAAGGAACCAATACTACTTCCGAAAGAGTTGATGTTGCTCCTACATTGGCTTATAAAGATAAAGCCGTAAACGGTTCATTTTTCATATTTGCAGATCACAATTACGTAGGACCTAAATTATTAACTCAAACCGGAATTATCTATTTTGAAGTAAATAGAGATGTTTTGGATTGGAATTTACCTTTAAATAAAGAAGAAGAAAACATAGAAGGCTTGAAAAAATTAATGAACTTCGTTTCCGAACAACCTAACATAGAAACAATTGAAATTCTTGGCTGGGCATCCCCCGAAGGTGAATTAAAAAGAAATCAAGAATTATCGTCCAATCGTTCCGCCATAGGTAAAAAATGGTTCGAATCGGAATACAATAAATACATCAAAGAAAAAGCTCGTCAAGAAAAAGTAAAAGAAAATGACATTAAAAAAGAACTTAAATTTGAATTAAAAGACAATGGAGAAGATTGGGACGGATTCATCGAAGCTCTTGGCAATTCCAATATCAAAGATAAAAGTCAAATCATTAATGTGATTAAATCACAAAATGATATGGACCAACGCGAACAACAAATTCGTAATATGATTGCTATCTATGACGAAGTAGATAATGTTATTTTACCGAGCTTGCGCCGTGCTATTATTAAAGTAAATAGTATGGAAGCTAAGAAAACAGATGAAGAAATAGCACAATTAGCAGCAAACGAGCCTGAAAAACTAAACAACGACGAATTGCTTTATGCAGCATCATTGACCAATGATAAGAAAGCACAAGAAGATATTTATACTAAAGCTACAGAAATATATGCTAACAATTATAGAGGATACAATGATTTAGCTTGTATTAAAGCATCGGAAGGCAAGTTAGACGAAGCTAAAAAATTATTGGATAAAGCCAACTCTTTGAATCCTAATAATGGAGAAGTATTAAACAATTTAGGACTTGTTGCTTTAATGGAAGGCGATTTTGAAGCTGCGAAAAATTATTTCGAAGCTTCTCAAAAAGCAGGCTTAAATCAAGATTATAACATGGGTGTAGTTAATATGAAACTAGGCAACTATAGCGATGCTGCTAACGTATTTAAAGCAACTAAATGTAATTATAATGTAGCGTTAAATCAACTATTGTCGAAAGATTATACAGCTGCTAAATCCACTGTTGAGTGTATCCAAAACAAAGAAGCCAAAGAATATTACTTAATGGCTATCATTGGAGCAAGAACTAACGATGCTAATTTATTATTTAAAAACTTAGCAAAAGCTTGTGAAATCAATCCTGACATGAAAAAACAAGCATTGAAAGACATTGAGTTTAAAAACTATAGAGATAATGCAGCTTTCAAAGACGCTATTAAGTAAGAATAAATAAAATAGCAAGAAAAGAGTACTCGTTTTGGGTACTCTTTTTTTTTATACAGTGTTTTACTATTACATTCTCTCCGGCATATTAATACCTAATAAAGACATGGCATCGCTTACCGTACGTGCCGTGAAAGCCGAAAGATGTAAACGGAATAATCTTAGAGCTTGATTTTCTTCTTTCAAAATAGGAGTTTCTTGGTAAAAACGATTGTACACTTTTACTAATTCATAAATATAATTAGCTATCAGCGAGGGATTTAAGTCTTCGCTTGCTGTTTCTATGGTTTCAGGATAAGCATACAATAATCGAAGTATTTCTTTTTCCGTATCTTGCCGACTTATGTCGACAGTCGTAAGAGGCAGAGAAGCCTCTGTGCTTTTTCGTAAAAGCGAACAAATACGTGCATAAGTATATTGAATAAAAGGTGCTGTGTTGCCATTGAGGTCTATCGATTCATCGGGATTGAATAAAATATTCTTTTTGGGATCTACTTTCAATATAAAATATTTCAAAGCACCTAAGCCTATTGTTTCCGATAGCTCGTCGATTTCCGCATCGGAGAAAGTTGTTTTTCCCAATTCTTCGGTTTTTTGTTTTGCCATTGCTACCATCTCATCCATCAAATCGTCGGCATCGACGACAGTGCCTTCTCTCGATTTCATTTTTCCCGACGGCAATTCGACCATACCATAGGATAAATGAAAAAGACGATTCGCCCACGGATAAGCTAATTTTTTCGCTAAAATAAGCCGCAATACATCGAAATGATAATTTTGCTCATTGCCTACTACATAAACTAATTGTGAAGGTTGATATTCTTCATATCTAAGAACGGCATTGCCAATATCTTGCGTTATATAAACAGAAGTTCCATCGGCACGTAACAATATTTTCTCATCCAATCCGTCCGCTTGCAAATCAATACGGATAGAGCCGTCTTCATGTTGATAAAAAACGTGCTTTTTTAAGCCTTCTTCAATTATTTTTTTCCCTAAAAGATAAGTATCCGATTCATAATAAGTTTTATCGAAATGAATTCCCAAACGTTTATAAGTAAGGTCAAATCCTTGATACACCCATTGATTCATTGTTTGCCATAAAACACGAACCGCTTTATCTTCGTCTTCCCACTTACGCAGCATTTCTTGGGCTTCCAATAATATAGGTGCTTTTTTCTCTGCTACATCCTTTGGTATGCCGCTTTCGGCTAATTGTTCTATTTCATTTTTATACTGCTTGTCAAAAGCGACGTAATATTTTCCCACTAATTTATCGCCTTTAGTATTAGTGGACTGAGGTGTTTCATTAGCAAAATGCTTTTGATGCATCAGCATTGATTTACAAATGTGAATGCCCCTATCGTTAACAAGATTGAGACGAATTACGTTTTTTCCGTTAGCCGTCAATATACGTGCTATTGCATCTCCTAATAAGTTGTTGCGTATATGTCCGAGATGCAGGGGTTTATTCGTATTGGGAGATGAAAATTCCAATAAAATGGGAGATGTATTTTCAGAGGGAGTTCGATGTCCGAACGTATCATTCTTACTCTCTTTTTGTAAAAAATCCAACCAAAACGTATGTTTCAATGAAATATTAAGGAATCCTTTCACCACATTGAAACTTTCGACGTAATCTAATTTATTTTTTAGTGAATCCCCTATTTCTTTTGCCGTTATATCGGGATTTTTTTTCGATATTTTAACAAAAGGAAAAACCATAAGAGTAAAATCTCCTTCAAATTCCTTTCTTGTTTTTTGTATATTAATACTATCTTGAGAAATAGTTGTTGCATACAACTCCTCTATTGTATTAATGACAACTTGTGATAAAGATTCTTTTACATTCATTAGACATTATAATTTCGTTCCCCAAATATAGCACTTCCTATGCGTACCATAGTACTCCCCTCTTCGATAGCAATTGAGAAATCGCCTGTCATTCCCATCGATACTTCTTTAAAAGAGGAGATATTACTGAAATAATTATTTTTTAATTCCTTATAATAACTATAAAGAGTTTTAAATTCATTACGTATCAATTCTTTATCATCAGTAAAAGTCGCCATTCCCATTACACCGCAAATTCGAATGTTTTGAAACCGGCTATACGTTTCACTTTCTAATAATTCTTGTACTTCTTGTAATTTCAATCCGTATTTACTCTCTTCGACAGCTATGTGAAATTGCAACAAACAATCAATTACACGATTGTTTTTAAGAGCTTGTTTATTGATTTCTTGTAAAACCCTAACAGAATCAACACTATGTATGAGATGCACAAAAGGAGCAATGTATTTTACCTTATTGGTTTGTAAATGTCCTACCATGTGCCATTCAATATCTTTTGGGAGCAAATCGTATTTTTCCTTCATTTCCAAGGCTTTGTTTTCGCCAAAACAGACTTGTCCAGCTTGATAAGCTTGCAATATATCCTCTATGGGTTTTGTTTTAGAAACCACAACTAATTTTACATTTGTAGGAATTTGTTGAGCAATATTGACAAGATTTTTTTCTATTGAATGCATCTCTTTTTTTGTTGCAAAGATACATAAAAATTTAATAAATAAAATAGGCTAAAATACAAAAAATTTTATAAATATTGTAGAAATCATCTTTTATATTTAAAAATAGTGTATTTTTGCAGTAAATAATATTAACATTTAAAATTTAAATACATGAAAAAAGTAAGTTTAGTAGTATTGGGTTTTTCATTGGTTGCTATTGCAGGAACATCTTGTGCAAAATATTGTAATTGTACACGTTATGAAGACGGAAAAAAAATCTTTGTTTATACAGACAAAGAGGCTAAATTTTTCGAAGCAAGTGTTTGTGAAGATCAATCCGTTAAACCTTATCAAGGTCTTTCAACGGTAACGGAAGGAAAAGAAGTTACAGTTGAAGTAAAATGTAAATAATCATGACAAAAAGTCTTTTTTCAGAAGAAAAAAGACTTTTTTGTTCTTAATTAACTTAAGACGATTAAAAACGTTTTTTTTATCATATTGATGATTGGCGTCTACAGCGTCAATGCACAAAACATGTATTGGGTGTTTTTTACCGATAAAGCAAACACACAATTCGACCCTTATTGCTATTTTGACAGCAAAGCAATAGAAAGACGTTTACAACATCATATTCCCTTGTACGATAGTACCGATTTTCCTCTCAACAGCGATTACGTTCAAAGCATTGAAAAATTATCGGATGAAATAGTAGGTGAAACACGCTGGCTGAATGCAATAGCCGTAATAGCAAGCAATGAAAATATAGAAAAAATAAAGGATTATCCTTTTGTTAAACAAGTACTTCCTATTTATTTTAATATGCAATTAACCTCTTACGATGAGGACAGTTTAGCGATTGACGAATACTTTGCATATTTAACAAATAATACTTCTAATTTGAACAAACAACTTTTGCGTATGGAAGGCAATTTGTTTGCCGAAAAAGGAATGGACGGAGAAGGTGTTCGCATTGCTGTTTTTGACGGTGGATTTCCTAAAGTAAATACACATCCTGCGTTTCAACATTTAAGAGTTAACAATTTAATTATAAAAACGTGGAATTTCCCCCTCAAAAAGGAAAATGTTTACGGATGGCATCCGCATGGCACCATGACATTAAGCTGTATTACAGGTATGTTAGGAAACGAAAAATTAGGCTTGGCTACGGGAGCCGAATTTTTATTAGCCAGAACCGAAGTAGCAACAGAGCCTGCACGCGAAGAAGTGTGGTGGATGCAAGCCATGGAATGGGCTGATAAAAACGGGGCTAATATCATTAGTAGTTCATTAGGATACAATGAAATGCGTTATAACACAAAGGATATGGACGGACAAACATCCTTAGTGGCACGTGCCGCCAACCTTGCCGCAGCCAAAGGAATATTGGTATGTAATTCGATGGGAAACGAAGGGGTAAAAAACAGCTGGAAAATAGTCATCACCCCTGCCGATGCAGATAGCGTATTGTCCGTAGGAGGAATAGACCACAATGATTATCACACTAATTTCAGTTCGTATGGACCTACAGCCGACGGTCGTTTAAAACCCAATGTATGTGCTTATGCTACCAATTGTTTAGTGGCTTCTCCTAAAAAAAGCAATAAATTCGGCTACGAATATACGCAAGGAACTTCCTTTTCTTGCCCATTGGTGGCAGGTTTTGCTGCTTGTGCATGGCAAGCTCATCCCGAATTAAAAGCAATGGAGTTAAAACGTGATATAGAACGCTCTGCCGATATGTACCCTTATTTCGATTATGCTTATGGGTACGGCGTTCCGCAGGCATCTTATTTCTTATATCCTAAAATAGCAGTGATTATCCCTACTTTTAACATAATAGATACCCAAGAGTATATTATTATTCAACCTATTACTTTTGATTGTGATAACCGCTTGTTTTACCATATCCAAAACGAAAATGGAACTTTAGATAGGTATGTACAACTTCAAATAAAGAATGACAACGAAATAAAAGCAGACAAAAATGCTTCTTTAGACATATCAACTTATCAAAAAGAAGTCAAAATAGCAAAAAGGGAATTGTATAAAAACAAAACATTAAGAGTATTTTACAAAGGCTATACTTATAAGTATACCTTAAGTCCGGAAGACATTGCCTATTTTAATAAAAATCCTTTCGGAGTTGCTAATAACAATTATCATACTACTAACTACATTCAAACCATATTTAACAAAACTCCCAACAATATGAAGCCATCCGCTTTTGGAGTGAATGCCAAATACAACATTCAGCCTTATTTTGCTTGGGGATTTATTTTACCTGTAAGCGATAATAAGAACACCTTATACGGTTCTTCTCAATCGTTTACTTACGGCTTACAATTCAAAGGAAATATTGCTAAGTGGTATAATTTAGGATTTAATTTAGCCTATAATAACTCAAATTATTTTATTCGACAAAACGTTTTATCGGAAGACACACTAGCTTCCAATGTTAAGATAAAAGAAAAAATCAGGTTAAATACGTTGGATGTCGAATTATATCAACGTTTTCGTTTTGTGGCAGCAGGACAACTTGGAATCGGTTGTTTTTTAGATGTGGGCGTATATGGAGCATGGAATTTTTCCAACTTCTATATTACTAAAAAAACCGTCAATCAATTAGAATACAAAAAAACGACTGTCAAAACAAAATCTCAATTGAACACTGCTCATTTAACGCCTTTGTATTGGGGTGTCAGAGCAAGGTTAGGCTACGGAATTATAGCGGTTTATGCTCAATACCGACTATCACCAATAAGAGTGAAACATTTGTTTAATCTACCTGTCATGGAAACGGGTTTAGTACTCAACATTCCAACATCACTATAAACTTATTCTTTATTTAAATAGATAGCCAACCAAATACAGGGAGGTTGCTTTGAAGTAAACGTTACTTTGTGTTTTTTATGTGCAGGAATAAAAAGATAACTTCCTTTTTCCATGCTAATTTCCTGTTGTTCTTCTTCAAAAATTAATGTTGCATTGCCTTGCAGTAGCACTACCCACTCATCTTCTTGCTGGTCGTACCATTCGTTGCTAATCTGTCCGTGAGAAATAATTCGCTCAATACGTACTAAGCGATGAGAGATAAGCGAATGTACGATTTCTTCCTTAGCGGATAAATCAAATTGAGATATATCGAATAAATTAGACATTGTCTCTGATTTTTTTTTCAATAGTAGAAGTTGAATAATTGGGTGTCAATTCAATCGTAATCACCTTTCCCCCTTTTGCTTTCACAATATCGGCACCGACAATACTATTTTCATCATAATCGCTGCCTTTGACTAGGATATCAGGTTGTATCTTTTTAATGAGCTGATAAGGAGTATCTTCATCAAAGAAAATCACAAAATCAACAAATAGTAGAGATGCCATTACTAAGGCACGTGCATATTCATCAACGATAGGACGATGTTTGCCTTTTAATCTTTGTACAGATGCATCGGTGTTCAATCCGACTATAAGTATATCACCCTTGTCCGATGCTTGCGAAAGATATTCTACATGCCCGCGATGCAATAAATCGAAACAACCGTTGGTGAAAACAATTTTTTTGTTTTTAAAATCATCTTCTTTACTGATTGTCAGATAATCATCCACCGTGATGATTTTATTTTTAATTTTAAGCAACGAATTCATTTTTGTTCTTTTTTGGATTGGTAAAAGGAGCTATAATCAGAGAAACAATGCCTCCTAATATATACATTATGGTTTCTGTCGTCCACACTACCCAGCCAATAGCTAAGCCAATTTCTTTATTGATACCATAGAGAAGTAATATAGTGGCTATCAGCAATGGATAAGCTCCTAATCCGCCTTGAGATATAATAAACCCAAAAGTTCCTATAACTATACACGATAAAGAAGCTATCCACATTTGTTCTTTTAATGCCGTAATTTCAGGAAAAGCAAACAAAATAACGAAAAACATAAAATAATAACATACCCAAATCATTAGGGTGTAAAAAATAAACAGAAAAGAACGTTTTAAGCGTGTTACGGATAGAATACCCGCCCAAAACTCTAGAATAATCTTTTTAATTTTTACAAATATTTTCCATTTTTTTATGTGCTTCTTAAATAAAAAATATAAAAGTATGATTGCTAAAACAATTAGTCCTATTATAAACAAAGGACTATGAAATAGAGAGCTAGTACTCGAACTATTACTATTGCTAAAGATGGAAAGAATTTTATCTTTTTCGAAAAACAGTGCGATAAGAAACACTATTCCAAAACTCACTAAATCGACAATTCGTTCTGTTACAACGGTTCCAAATGTTTTTTGAAAAGGGACTTTCTCGTAACTTTGTATAAAAGTACAACGCATAATTTCTCCTAATCGTGGAAAAGCCAAATTGGCTAAATAACAAATCATAACCGAATGATAAGCGTTGATTTTAGATACTTTATACCCCAACGGTTCCAATAAAAGAATGGAACGATTGGCACGAAATATAACACTAATAAAACCGATAGCAGCACTCAAGACTAAAAACACCCATTTATTATCTAAGACTACACCTTTGATATTTGTAATGATTACGAGACGCTGTTCGGCATCTAAATCTTTGATAGAAAACCATATAAAAAATACTCCCAATCCTAAAAACAGAATAAGTTGTATCAGTTTTTTTCCCTTATCCGACATACGTTATTATTTTGTTGTTATACTTACTGTATTGGAAAAATGCCCCGTAGCTGTTTGCAGACGATAATAATAAGTAGTATTATCCTGTAAATTAGCAATTTTTAGATTATTTTTATTTACACTTATACCATTAAATTCGGGTAAACATACGGAAAAATCTTCTTTTGTCGAAACAAATAGTTTGAATTTCTCGCTTTTTGTTTTCGTCCAACTTGCAGTAAATTCGTTATTTTTTACTCCTTTGGCTTCGTTAGCAATAGGAGGAGTAACGACTTTCACTTCCGCTTGTTTACTGTGTTTACTATTATTAAAAGCTCTTACCCTAATTGTATGGGCTTTACCGGGTAAAAGCGGACTAATAATCATACTGTTATTTCCTACATAATAAGTAGTTTTATACTTATCGTAATGCAATATTACTTCATAGCCAACAGCATAAGATTGAGCATCCCATTCTAATTCTATACTATTAGCGTTTACTTCTTTTACTTTTACATGCGGTATGGATAGTGCATGGCTAAATTTAATAATAAAAACATCTGTCGTTCCTTGAAAATCAACATAATCAGTAAAAGCTACCGGATCTATAAAGAAAGGACCATTATGTGCTCCAATCAGTACAATAGAATTATCGTCATGGATAAGCATACGCGAAGCTCTGTCATGATCGATTCCTCCGATGGGATAAGTATAAATAATGTTACCTTCTTTGTCTAACATCATTAAGAAACCGTCTTCTTTGCCGGAAGCGTAAACGGTTTGTTCTTCTCCACCCTCAATGGTTCCGTTAAAATATCCTGACACATAAATATTTCCATAAGAATCAGTAGCAATACATTCTCCGGCTGCATAAGGTTTTCCTTTTACTGCTTTTACCCATTCGTATGCACCATCGGTTTTAAATTTAGCAATAAAAAGATTGTTTGCGTTTTCGTAAACTTCCAATACTGTTTCTATTTCATCAAATTCGGTGCGGGAACTTATATAGCCCGTTATATAAACGCAATCATTAGAGTCAATATAGATATAATTACCGCTATTGTTTTTGGTATTAGTGATTTTTTTCATCCACTGTTCTTTTCCGTCTTGGTTGAGTTTAGCTATAAATAAGCCTGTTCCTCCATCGGCTTCAAGACTCAACTTACCTAAAGTTGCGGTTTTGGTAAAAGAACCTGTCAAATAAACATTGTCTTGGCTATCGAAAGCCAAAGCATTGCTTTTACTAACATCTTTACTGCTTAGAACCTTAGCCCATACATACTGTCCTTCATTATCTAATTTGACAATGTAAGCATTCATATTGCCTTCGGCAGTTAATATTTCTTCATTTTCAGAGGGGTCGAAATCCATTCCTTCACTAAAATAACCCGTTAAATAAATGGCATTATTGCGGTCTATTTTCATATCGGTAATTTGATTGACAATAGGATGAAAATGCTTATGTCCGCCATGACCGTTACCATGATGATGCTCTTCTTCCGCATCTTCTTGATAAGGTCTTAAAATCTTATGCCATAAATAAACTCCATTGCTGTCGTATTTAGCAATATAAGTATTCGCATCTTCCGAATCTTTAATCAAATTGATTTTGTCTAAATTAATAGTACTAACAAAAACTCCCGATATGTAAACATTTCCTTCGTCGTCAACGGCAACAGCTTTTCCTTCGTTGCTGTTATCACCACCGATTTCCTTTTTCCATTTTAAAATTCCTTTGCAATCGTATTTAAGCAAAAAAGTCTGTGTTTGTATTTTAGGATTGTTAAAATCGCCCGTATTTTTGGTAATATAACCAATAATATAAGTATTTCCTGCTTTATCAACAGCAAGATTCCTAGCCATATCGGTAGCATTATCACCATAAGAAGTAAACCAATCGACTTCTAATAGTTGTGCAAAAGACAGATAAGAAACAAAAATACCGGCTATCAGTAAAATTATTTTTTTCATAACGTATTCGTATTTAAAGTTAAACAAGAGTTTTTATAGTCAATTACGGCATTGTATTTATGCAATAAATCGCTTCCGAGAAGTCCATCTATCGGCTTCAGTCCTAACATCTTCAACATCTTATTGATATGTGAAATTTTAAGTGCCACTACAGGATAATCTTTGATTATTACTTCTCCAAGCTGAAGTTCTTGAATGTTAACAATGGTATTTCTCATTTTCTTATTCCCTATTCCCATCACTATATCATTCGAGATATTGTTTTTATTTTTTAACAATGATTTAACTTCCTTTTTATCTATGCAAGTGTGTGAAGCTCCCGTATCAATTACTAAACGTATGGGATTCCCATTTATTTTAGCTTCAATAATGGGATGCAAGTTATGCTTGTCTTCCAATTCTATGATTTCGATAGGAATTATAGTTTCTATATTATTCATACGTTGATGTTTTAATACCTAATTTTCTCACTTGTACAGCAATTTTTTCAAGCGTATCTTTATCTATTTTTTCTAAATGAGAAGCCGGTGTTTCTCTATCAATAGGATAAAGCATAACGCTATGAGGACGAATTTGTTTCAGGCATTCAATCCATGCTGCTACTTCTTCCTCTGTCGTATTGTCAATGAGAGTTCCATCGTCAAGGGTACCCCGCAAAAATAGGGTTTGTATGCTTAATTTACCTTCAAAGAGCTGCAAGTGCTTGCAAATGGTAGCTATATCAATATCAATATAGGGCATATTCAGTAAAAGAAAAGTACTTTGTAAAGCCGTGTCTAATTTCATTACCGGATTGTCTATTTTTTTTAAGGCAGCCACCACATCGGGGCGATGCAATTGCGAAGAATTGGACAAACAACTGATAATGGTAGAAGGAAAATAGCGTTTCCTTAACTCAAGGATAGCATCAGTAATTATCTCAAATTCAGGGTGGATAGTTGGCTCACCATTGCCTGCATAGGTAATGCTGTCTATTTTTTCTCCTTTTTGACGCAACATTTTCATCGTTTCTTCTATGACAGGAATAATAACCGAAGCCGGGTGTAGCTTTTCGATGTTGTACTTAGCCTGTTGCCCCCAACCGCATTCACAATAGATACAATTGAATGTACAGACTTTATGTGATTTAGGCAATAGATTAATGCCTAAAGAATTACCTAACCTTCGACTTTTGATAGGTCCAAAAATAATTTCATTGAATAATATTCCTGCCATAAAGTATTTTTTAAGGATATTAGCATTTTTTACAAAAGTACTAAAAAACTATACATTCCGTTCAATTATTTTACAAAAAAATAAGAAGTCTCCGTGAAGACTTCTTATGATTAACAATTATTGAATAGTATTAACTAAATTTTATTCTTTCACTATCTTTAGTGTTTTACCTTCCACTTTTAAGAAATACATTCCTTGAGGATAAGAAGAAATATCAATTTGATTGCTTCGGATTTCTTTTAGCTTTTTACCTTGTATATCATATAGTTTGATATCACACTTACTGCTAATATACACTATTCCTTTGGTCGGATTAGGATAAACAACTAATTCGGTATTCGTATTGTTGACATCTGTAATACCTACTTTAGTAGCTTGAAAATCTTTATTGGAAAGATTTCCGGATACATCCGGGCAAGTAATAGAAGCCGGTGTAAATGTATAGCCTGCTTTAGAGGGTTTCAAAACAACCGTACTTCCGCTATCTACAGACACAATATATTCTCCGGATGAATTAGTGGTTACCGATTTACTCGGTGCATAAGTAATTTGTACACCTGTTAAGGGGTCTCCATTAACAGTAACTTTGCCTGAGATAGTATAAGTAGGTAGCGTTCCTACATCTGTGGCTTGGAAATCCTTATTGAAAAGATTTCCGGATACATTTGGACAAGTAATAGAAGTCGGTGTAAATGTGTAACCTTCTTTAGAGGGTACCAAAACAAGCGTACTTCCGCTATCTACATCAGATACAGTATATTCACCATACGAATCAGTAGTTACCCATTGATTCGTTGCATAAGTGATTTTTACATCTTTTAAGGGGTTACCGTCAAGAGTAACTTTGCCTGAGATGGTATAAGTAGGTAGCGACCATACATTAATACTTGACCAATAAAAAAGCATAGAATCATGCATAATCATTGTTCCAACAGTATCATACCCATAAAGGTCAGCCCTTAAGCGTTGAGTAAATGTACCAAATGTTAACTCATTTTGTTCATCAAATACTAAACCTGCACGTAAAGAAGTCGTATCATGAGTAGTTGTATTTTTCTGTTTCATATACAAAGAACCTCCATCGGATAATTCACTAACAGTCATGCTTATCATATCTCCCATGGTGTTATAAGTAAATTCCATAGCTCCTTGCAACTTCCATGCTGCACCATCCCATTCGTAATACTTTTCGTATAACTCAAAATCATCCGTTTTGTAAATATACGTATCTGTATAAGCCCTTTCTGTTTTAGAATCTTTTTTCCATGTGTTGTTTATATCGTCCCAAATAGAATGTTCTTTTACTATTTGATCGCCATTGGCATTATAGGCATATTCCCATTTCTCATTCCCTACCCAAGCACCACTGCTCCAAAAATAATCGGCAGTCATGGTTTGGTTGCCATTGATATCATAGGCACATTCGTATTTCCAACTTCCTACCCAAGCACCACTGCTCCAGTTGTCGTAGTAGGCATACATGGTTTGGTTGCCATTGGTATCATAGGCACATTCGCCTTTCAAAATTCCTTGCCAAGCAGCACCGTTCCGGAAATAGTAGGCTTCCATGATTAGATTTCCGTAAGTATCGTAATTTCTTTCAATTTTCCACATCGTATCCCAATCCAAAATAGAAGCATTATAATAATAAATAATTATTTCAGTCCATTTATCATTGGTGTCCCAAGTATAAACTCTCTTTTCTTTTTCTTCCCATCCTGAGTTATAGTCATAATGTATTACTTCGGTTTCCAACATATTACCCAAAGTGTCGTAAGCCATGGTTTCCCTTTTGCCAGCTGTATCCCAAGCACTTCCACTCCACTGATAAGCCATACGCAAACTAATGCCTCCGTCAGGATGAATGGTGCCTATCGTCTTTTCCATCTCTTGCCAATCGTTACTATCCGTATTCCATACATAATGGTGTTTGTCTAATTCCATTCCATGAGCATAAGTATAGGTGAATTTATCAGTTTCTATCCATGTATCGGTGCTGTCACTCCAACCATAGCGTTCCTCTATTGATGGTTTATCATCACCATCATAAGTATATATCTTTTTAGTATTTCCTATCCAAGTGCCTGCAGTATCGTTCCAAGCATTATAGCTTTCTTCCAATATAAGCCTACCTTCACTATCATAAGCAGATACCCTTTTATTATTTCCTATCCAAGTGCCTGCTGTATCGTTCCAAGCATTATAGTCTTCTTCCAATATAAGCCTACCTTCGCTATCATAAGCAGATACCATTTTACGATCTCCTATCCAAGTATTTGTAGTATCGTTCCAATCACTATAGTCTTCTCTCAATATAAGTCTACCTTCACTATCATAAGCAAATACACTTTTATAATCTCCTATCCAAACAGTGTCGCTCCAATCATAATAGGCTTCCAAGATTTGATTGCTATTGGCATCTGTAGCGTATTCTCTTTTCTTCTTAGGTTCCCAATCGCTACCATCCCAATTGTATTCAATCTCTTCTGTAGTGTCTACTAAGTAGGCATATTCGTATTTGTTGCCGGGTTCCCACTCGCTAACATTCCACCCGTAACCAATACTTTCGATTATCCTACCATAATAATCGTAGCGGTATGTTTCTTTCCAACTTTCCAACTATACTATGCTGTCTAACGCGAGTTTGCTAACTTCTTTTTGTTGAAGTTTGTCGGTTGTTTTTTTCCTTACGGCAACTTTTGGCATTGCATTCCTTTCCTGTTGATGCATTTGTAGCTGTTTAGGATGCATTTTTTCTTGCATTTCGGAACGCTTTGCTTCGGCTTCTTTTCGCTGTGCTTCTCGTTCACGTAACTGTGTTGCTCTTTGCTCTTTTTGCTGTTCTTGTTTTTGCAAGCGTATTGCTTTTTGCTCTTCGGCTTTATGTTGCCTTTTCTGCATTGCTTGTTTCACTTCCATAGAGGAAGTAGGACTTTTGATTCGTTCTCTACCATGGTTTTGGGAAAACGCACTGACACTTATCATCAGACTAAGTGTCGCTATCATAAAAAATTGACTGTTTTTCATACGCAAATATATTTAATAGTTAATAATCATTTAATTAATTATTTTTAATTTACAAGCAAAAATACATAAATATTTTATACAATACGACATTTTATTATTTTTTTTTAATTTAACTATCAACTTTTATT
>JGI24711J26586_10000759_pt1 | contig 25249 bp, 19 predicted proteins | sample BioPla3DNA1_FD_26586 | JGI IMG/M metagenome (IMG submission 26586)
TATCATATTTTAAAAAAATGTGGTATTATATTTATTAAGTTGTTTAGGTAATCTTTTCTATTATTATTTTTATTTCTTGAGGAGCAAAATTATTATTAAATTATTAAATTTAAAACATTATTTTTTAGCACAGTTTTAATGTTCTATTTAAAAAATATAATATATTTAAAAATTTATGTTATTTATTATTCTAAAGAGGATAATAATATAACATAAACTAAAATGGAGGGTGCCTATGTATCTTTTTGGAAAAATTACTGTAACTGCTGTTATCCCCAATGAACTATCTAAACTAAAAGACATCGCTTATAACTTGTGGTGGTCTTGGAATTCTGATGCTATAGACCTCTACAGAGAAATTGACCTTGCTCTTTGGGAAAAACTTGGAAAGAATCCTGTTAGATTTCTCAAAGAAGTAAGTCAAAAAAAATTAGAAGCAAAAGTTAACGATCCAGACTATATGAGTAGGTACAGAGGCGTAGTTGAAAAATACGAAGCCTACATGAATGAAACCGATACATGGTTTAGCAGAAACTTTCCAGATAAAAAGAATCACATGGTTGCATACTTTTCTGCTGAATACGGTTTAAATGAAGTACTCCCTATTTACTCAGGTGGATTAGGGGTTTTATCAGGAGATCACTGTAAGTCCGCCAGTGACTTAGGAATACCATTTACTGCAATTGGACTTTTTTATAAACAAGGATACTTTAGCCAGCATATTAATGCTGATGGATGGCAAGAGACAATTTTTACTGACCTTAACACATCTAATTTGCCTATCAGACCAGCTTTAGACCAAAATGGCAGTCAAATTACCATAGAGGTTGAATTGCCTGGTCGCATAGTCTTTGCTAAAATTTGGTATGTTCAAATTGGTCGTGTAAAATTATATTTAATGGATACAGATCACGAACACAATAATGAAAATGACAGAGGACTTACTGCAAGATTATATGGCGGTGACCAAGAAACCAGAATTCAACAAGAAATTTTCCTTGGCATTGGTGGTTCTAAGGTTCTTGACACTTTAGGAATCAAACCTACTGTTTACCATATGAATGAAGGCCATTCAGCCTTTTTAGGTCTTGAACTCATTAGAAAACTTGTTCAAAACCAAAATCTTCGGTTTGATGAAGCTAAAGAAGTTGTATCATCTTCAGTTGTGTTCACCACTCATACACCTGTACCTGCTGGAAACGATGTTTTCCCTTTGGAGATGATTGACAGGTATTTTAATCATTACTGGCCTTCTCTAGGAATAAGTAGGCATGAGTTTTTAGACTTAGGATTAAAAATTGGTGACCATCAAAACTTTAATATGACAGTTTTAGCTCTAAATCTTTCAGGGCAAAGAAATGGAGTTAGTGAACTTCATGGCGCAGTATCCCGTAATATTTTTAAAAACGTATGGCCAGAAATTCCAGAAGATGAAATTCCTATAGGTCACATTACTAACGGTATTCATACTCTTACTTGGTTGTCTCCAACAATTAAATACTTATATGACAAATACCTTGACAGGGATTGGCAGGAGAAACTTTATGAAAAGAATGTGTGGGACAAAGTTGATGATATCCCTGCAGAAGACTTATGGAAGTCTCACTGTGTATTAAAAACAAAAATGATTGGATTTGTTCGTGAAAAACTTAAAGAGCAAAGGATAGCCAACAATGAATCTATAGAAAGAATTAAGGAAGTGGATACTCTCCTTGATTCTAATGCACTGACAATTGGATTTGCCAGAAGATTTGCAACTTATAAAAGGGCAAATTTAATATTCAGGGATGTAGCCAGAATTCAAAAAATACTTAACGACCCTGAAAGACCAGTTCAAATTATATTTGCTGGAAAAGCTCACCCTGCTGATGCACCAGCACATGAAATAATTAAACATATTAATGATATTGCAAAACAAGAAGGCTTTCATGGAAAAGTTGTTTTAGTTGAAAACTATAACATGACACTTGCCCGCAACTTAGTGCAAGGAGTGGATATATGGCTTAATAATCCACGCAGACCTCTAGAGGCTAGTGGAACAAGTGGTCAGAAAGTTTGTATTAACGGAATTATTAATTTCAGCGTTTTAGATGGCTGGTGGTGTGAAGGCTACAATGGTAAAAACGGTTGGGCTATTGGAGATGAAACTATTTACGACAATGAATACCATCAGGATAATGCAGATAGTGAATCAATTTATGACATACTTGAAAAACAAATTATTCCTACTTTCTTTGATAGAAATGAAAAAGGTGTACCTGAAAAATGGGTTGAAATTATGAAGGAATCTATAAAATCAAATACAAGCTTATTTAGCACTCATAGAATGGTTCAAGACTACACAAACAAGTATTATATTCCTTTAATGGACAGAGTTGAAAAACAAACTTTAAATAATTTTAAACTTGCATCTGAATTATCTAACTGGAAAAAACATATTGAGAAAGAGTGGCCACAGGTAGATATCATTCCTGATAAACAAATTACCCAGCTAAACAACAAAAACTTTATATCAGGAGAGTCAATACCTATATACGCATCAGTACGACTTGGAAATATTGAGCCATCAAGCGTTAAGGTTCAAATTTACTATGGAGATGTGGGTAATGATAATACAATAGAAAATCCACATATAGTTGATATGCAGTTAGAAGAAAAAATATCTGACAACACTTACAGGTATACTACAAATATAACTCTTTTTGAAGGTGGGGAATATGGTTACACCTTTAGGGTAATACCAAATCATCCTGATTTATTAAATCGATTTGATCTGCCTTTAATAAGATGGGCAATACAGTAAAATAGTTTTTAATAAAACTTGATTAAAATTAATTAAAATTTCTTACTTAAAATTTAAAGGTAGAGGGTTTTCCTCTACCTTTAAATTTTAAAATATTAGATTATTATATAAAGCTTATCCTTTAACTGCTCCAGCTGTAACTCCTCCTATTATACGTTTAGAAAACATTAAAAATACAATTATTACAGGCAGAACTGAAAGAGCAACCGCCATATATGCAGCAGCAACATCAGATTTATATATTCCCCTTGCATTTGCAACTAAAATAGGAACAGTTTTAACAGAGTCTTTTCTTAAAACAATCTGCGGAATTAACAATTGATTCCACTGGAATATAAAAGCAAACATTCCCATTGTTGCAATTGCAGGACTTGCCAAAGGCAAAACAATTTTATTATATATTCTAACTTCAGATGCCCCATCTATTCTTGCCGATTCAAGTATGGATTTAGGCAAGTTTGCATCTAGATACTGCTTAACAAAAAATACAAACTGAGCATTTCCTACCATAGGTATAATTAATGCTATTAATTTATTCATCCAGCCTAATTTCATAATTATATTATAAAAACCAATAACCGACAACTGAGGTGGTATCATCATTGTACACAGTATAATCCAAAATATCAGCTTGTTGCCTGGAAATTTAAATTTAGATATAGCATATGATGTCATAGTTCCAAAATAAGCTAATAATGCAGTACCTATTCCTGAAACTAATATACTATTTAAAAATCCTCTCCATATATTAACTCGCTTACTCATAGTCAGATAGTTTTCCCATGTCTTGCTTCCCGGTAATAGATTAAGGCCTCGTGCAATACTTCCATTACTATGAGTTGCATTAATAATCATCATATAAAATGGTAAAAAACAAGCAACAGCCAAAATGAATAGACCTACATAAATTAATATTTTTCCAATGTCAATCTTAAAGCCTTGTTTCTTACTTTTAATAACTGGACTGTTACGAGTAGACAAATTTGTATTCATAATATCCCCCCCTCAATTAATCAACTTGGTGTGGTTTTANAAATTTAATTGCAATGAAAACAACAACAAATATGTGTAAGAACAATCCGATGGCAAGTGCTGCTGAATATCCATAATTATCATTTCCAAATGCATGTCTGTAAACCTGCATAACCATAGTCATTGTTGAATTCAATGGACCACCTTGACCTTGTGTTATAACTTCAGGCAAGTCATACATGCTAAGTCCACCAATAATAGATGTAACAATCTGATACAGCATTATAGGTCTAAGCAAGGGAAGAGTTATATTCATAAATGCTTTCCATTTAGTTGCACCATCCACTCTTGCAGCTTCGTAGTACTCTTCCGGTATAGCTTTTATACCTGCCATAAAAATAATCATTGTATAACCAAACCACATCCAAGTCAAAATGGTAGAAATTGCAATTCTGGATGCCCAAACGCTCTGAAAGAAATTAAAGGGTTTTTCTAAAACGCCCAGAGATATTAAAAGGTTGTTAATTGAGCCTCGTGGGTATTGTAGAAGGAATACAAACAATGCTCCTACCGATGCCATTGTTATAAGATTTGGTAAATAAAAAATTGCTCTAAAAACATCTTTCCCTTTAAAGTCATTATTTGTTAACAATACAGCCAATGCCAATGCTACAACAAACTGTGGTATAACATTCATTATCCACATAATCCATGTGTTGCCAATACTTTTTAGAAAAAGCCCCCCTGTTGTAATGTCCTTTAAAAGCTTAGCATAATTATCAAGCCCTACAAAGTTTGGAGATGCAATTCCTCCCTTCCAGTCAGTAAAGCTTAAATAAAGTGTGGTAAAAATAGGATATAGCAAAAATATAGCCATTACAACACAGAAAGGTAAGACAAATATATATCCCCAATGGGCGTATTTATCATTTTTATAAATACTTTTAAGCAAAAGATACACCCTCCTATACTCAAAAATCTTTGCCCTATTACCCAAGTTGGGCAATAGGGCAATATAAATCACAGAAAATACTATTTAATAACTTTCACAATAATTAATCAACTTCTATATCATGGATGTCACTTCTTACTTTGTCTTTAAATTGCTGGAACATTTCATCTTTAGTCAATGTGCCTGCCAAGTATGATTTCATTGCTTCTTCGAAAGCACCTTCAATAGTTCCGTCATATCTAGTAATAAGATTTGGTCTAATTTGATCTAATAATGGAAGATAGAATTTATATGGGTTTTGACCAATTAATGGATGTACGAAACTGTCATCGTTAGCAAGTTTTTCTATTACTGCTAAGTTACTTGTAAAGTCTCCAGTTTTTCTTGCATGTGCTTCACACTGCTCTTCATCAAGTGTCAAGAATTTAATGAATTCCCAAGCAAGATCTTTGTTTTTGCTATCCTTAGCTATACCATACCATGTTCCACCCCAGTAATATGGTGTAGGAGCATGTGCAAGACCCCATTCTCCAGCACTTGCCATTGGGTTTTTGTCTTCGTCTGCCATTCCAGCAATGATTATCCATCTTAATCCCCAAGTAGGAATTGCCCATGCAAAGTTTTCTTCGTCTTCAATTGCCGCATACCATGGTGGATCCCAAGCATTCAATTCTCCTTCATAGCCACTGTCTCTTAATTCTTTAACAAGGTCTATCATTTCGTTTATTTTATCATCAATTACAAGCTTGCCATCTACAACCCAAGGATTTTCACGTGCACCTAAATAAATTCTCATTAATTCTTGCCAAGTTGGAAAAATATTTACTTCAGCATCACCTAATTTTTTAGCTGTTTCAAGAATTTTATCTTTGCTTGAGAACATTTCTGCAATTTCAGCAGGGTCATCTGTTCCTAGGTGCTCTCTTGCAAGACTTCTCTTGTATCCTATAGCTGCAGGTGTTCCCTGATGTGATAACGCTCTTATCTTACCATCATCACTTCTTCCAATTTCAATGGTATAAGGAAGTAACTTTGTTTTTAGGTCTTCCGCGTTATATGGTGCATCTGATAGATCCTCGTATCCGCCCTCATAGTTAACAAGTCTTTTAACGTCAGCTGCTTCTGCTGCAAATACATCAGGTGGATTTCCTGCTCTTATGTCTGAAGTAACTGTTGTAACATAAGCATCATTAGCTCTGTCTGTAATTTGTACTTCAATTTCAACGTTTGGATATTTTGCTTTGAATGCATCTACCAAAGCACTAGCTTCGTCGTTATTAAAGTGCGCAAATATAAGTTTTCCGGATAAATCTTTTGCCTTTTCTCCGCCACCTTTGTTGTCTTCTCCACCTGGTTGTTCAGTTTTTACAGGATCTGTTGGCTGTGGTTGATCAGGATCTTTTTTACAACCAACTAAAAGTGAAGCTGTCATAAGTAGACTTAGTACAACTGCTACACCTTTTTTAATATACTGTTTGTTCATTTCGGTTCCCCCTTGTTTAATGTTTTTTTTATATTAAACGTACTACATAGTCAAAAGTGTGTACGTTTAACGCATTTAGTAATATACCCTTCATAATATCTCACTACATATGTATTCTTTAAAAGGTTGCCGCAATACTTTTTATTTTTATATTTTTTGCACTTTATTTTTTACATAACTTTTACTAAAACTAAATGTATTTTATTATTTATTTTCTTCTTTGTCAATAACCCATTAATCCATAACTTAAATTATACGTGTAATTTTAAAATATGTCAAGGTGTCTAAAAAGCTGTATAATTGCGTTTTTGGGGCAAAAACAGAATTTCAAAGAGATTATACATAATAAATTATGAATTTATGAATGAAAATGTAAATGTATTTCGAATATTGTCTTATATAGGGTGTTTTTGTTAGTTATAATTGCTTTTATCCAACCTCTTCACTATGCTTTTTAATATTTGACCACTTCCCGCATCTGTCCCCCCATCTGGCTAAAACTTCACCATTTGAAGTAATTTCGATTATTTCGCAAAGATCTGAACAATCATTACATTCAATACTTTTAGCCTTGTAATCATTTTTTATCATTTCAAATCCATAAAATTCAGTTTCTTTAGTTCCTGACTTCATTTCATCTTTTGCAATTAATGCTGCCCCATAGGCTCCCATTACATCATAATATGAAGGTATTATAATTTTTTTACCAAGGGTTTTTTCAAAAGCAGAAACAATTCCGATATTTGCAGCAACTCCTCCTTGAAACACAATTGGTTCTTCTATTTCTTTTCCCTTTGCAAGATTATTTAAATAATTTCTTACCAATGCTTCACATAGTCCACTTAAAATATCCTCCACACTGTGTCCTGTCTGCTGTTTATGTATCATGTCTGATTCGGCAAATACTGCACATCTTCCAGCAATTCTTACAGATGATTTTGATTTTAGTGCTAAAGGACCAAATTCATCAATTGATATTTCAAGTCTTGCTGCCTGCCTGTCTAGAAAAGACCCTGTACCGGCAGCACAAACTGTATTCATTGCAAAATCATACACAATTCCATTTCTTAATAATATTATTTTTGAATCCTGTCCGCCTATCTCTAAAATTGTTTTTACATTTGGCACAAGTTTTTGTGCAGCAACAGCATGTGTTGTAATTTCATTTTTTACTATATCTGCACCTATTATAACATTAGCTAACTGCCTTCCACTTCCAGTTGCCCCAACTCCCTTTATTATTATATCTTTTCCAAACTTTTCCGACAATAATTCTATTCCTCTTCTTAATGCATTAATTGGCTGACCGCCAGTTCTTAGATATATATTTTCTACCACTTCATCATTTTCATCTACCAACACAAAATTTGTGCTTACCGAACCAACGTCAACTCCCATATAAAACGAGTTCTTTTCCACCTTCCACTCTCTCCCTTCTCTTTTCAAGTAAGTCTATAAAAGCTTCTACCCTGGTCATATATCCAGCTTCCCCGGTAAGTTCATCAATAATCAAAGTCAGTATAGGAATGTCCAAATCCCTCTCTATAGATGGAAGTATACTTTCTGCAACTATTTCCGGCATACACGTAAGGGGATAAATTTGAATTACCCCATCATAATTTTTATTAGCATATATTGCCGTATTTCCTATTGTTTCTTGTGCATGCCCTCCTATCATTGCTCCTAGATAAGGTTTTGCAGCCATTTTATAATCTTCATCTTTTTTAATTGGCAAAATATTCTTTACTATATGTTCAATTATCCAATCACTTACTGTTATTGCCCTGTCTACTTCTATCCCCATATTACCTAATATTTTTTCAATGTTAAAACTAGTAAAATAATCTATTGTGGTGTATATTTCTCCAACTATTCCAATTTTTAAAGGGTTTAGCTTTTTATCTATCTCCAGCCTTAAAATTTGATTTTTTGTTCTTTCTATTAATTTTAAAATTTCTTTAGAGCCCTTTGTTTTTAAAACTTTATTTTGAAAGTTGGTATATATTTTATCCACAGAACCTTTTTTAATTTCTATTGGACGAAATTTAAATGTTAACTTTTCCAAATCATCTACTTTTTTTGATACCATTATTGTATTTTTTATAACTTTTAATATTTTATATATATTTAATCCACCTGTAAGCTTTTTTATTCTTCTTAAAAATTCTTTTATATTTCCATTAGGCAGCTCTAAAGTCAATACATCCATGTCATAACCATTATCCTGCAATATCTCTCTGCTCATTTCACAATAATAGCCAAATCTGCAGGGACCACAGCCACCTACAATCAATACTGTATCCGCCCCTTTTTTATATGCTTCTATATAATTGCCTAAATTCATTTTTAGTGGCAGACACGCCATTTCTGGTGCATATTTTGTGCCTATTTCCAAAGCCTTTTTATTGTTAAAGGGTGGTATCTGGTAATCAATCCCTAAATCGTCCAATAAAGATTTTGCTACAATATATGTATTACCCATATGCGGAAACGTTATCTTCATTTTTATTCCTCCATCTTATCATGTCAATAAAAGCTTCTAATCTTGTGTTCATTCCTGCCTCTCCTGAATGTTCATCAATGTTTAACACTATAAATGGAATTTTAGAATCTTTTCTAATTTTTCTCTCTATCAAGTCACATACAAATGAATCTATGCCACATCCAAAAGCCATCAAACATATTATCCCGTCTATATCTCCTCTTTCTATTAAATGAGATACTGCTCCAATGGCTTTTCTTCCATAATTCCAAAACATTTGCTTTTTTAAATGTTTTACATTTTTATTAATAATTTCATCGTCAATCATATCAATGGTTATTATATCAATATCATCATTTTTAAGTTTTCCTATTACATTCATACTGCTATATTTATCATATATATTATATACATGCCCTATTAATGCAATATTAAGTCTATGTTTGCTATTTTTTCTAATAACATTAAATTTCTTTTCCAAAATATCACAAGGCAATGTACCTTCTTTTACTTTATTTCTAAATTCATAATAGTTTTCCAAAGCTTTTTTATATGCATTCTTTATGCGTCTTACATCTTGCGTAAAAATTTTGCCTATTTCCAAAACTGCTTCTAAAACTTTTTTATCGGACTTTCTTAAATTTATTTCTGTATCTATAATTTTTGGAATATCCTTTATTGTATTTCTAACCATATCCGGTAGCCCGCCAAATTTAGGGCATATATATTCATTTTTAGATACACTTGTAAACCTGGGTATAAATAGATAATCCACTTTATCTTTAATATTTAAAATATGACCATGAAATAATTTCACAGGGAGGCATGCTTGATCTACAGTTAATTTTACTCCATCATCCATAATTTTTTTTGTTGTATTGTCAGATAATATCACTTCTGCCCCAAGTTCTTCAAAAAAAACTTTCCATAAAGGATAGTATTGATAATAAAACAATGCTCTTGGTATTCCTATTTTTTTATTCATTGTCAACACCTCAACAGCTATTATTTACTTATAAAATCTTTTTTATACTTAATTTTGAATCTTTTAACTCTTTTAAAGCTTTATTGATAAAGTAATTTTAATAGAAAGTTGTTGAAAAACAAAAAAGAGCTGAAATTTCAGCTCTTTTTTGTTTTAAAGTTAATATTTACAAAGTCAAGAAAACTTTTATTTTAAATATTATTTGAACGAGAGTATTATAACAATAAATTTCTATATGTAAGTTTTCTATATATCAGTTTTTCATATGCTCTGTAAGTCCTAGACGTTCATAAGTTTCTTCAACCATAGTCTGCCAATACAAATTATCCTTTGCCATTTTCTCTGCCTTTTTTAAAAGTTCCAATGCTTTTTTTTCATCATTTGCATTGTAATATCCCAATGCACAATTTAAATAATTCATAACATTTTCAGGACCTTTTTTCAATGCTTCTTCACTAACACGTACTAATTCTGGCCAGTTTTCAGCTAATGTATAACAGTCCATAGCCCTTACAATATAATATTCATTATCAAAATCCTTATATAGCTCTTCGTATATAATTGCAGCCTCCTGATAGTTTTCTTCCCTGTAAAGTCTATAAGCTTTCAGTTCTGGATCTGTAATTTCAATTTCATATTCTTTCTTTAATTCCTCTATCCACTCTTTATATTCCTCAGAGTTAAGAAATTCATTTACAATAAGCATTTCTTTATATTCTTCTTTTGTTCTAAAATATTCCACAACCTTTTCAATATATACAATTTCATATCCCCTTGAAATCTCTATAGGCCCTAGCAATTGATGAACCTCTGCACTAAATACATGTCTGTTTATTTCCGGATGAGTTTTTGCAAAAACTGCACCTGTAACCAATCCGCCATTTTCTGAGGTCTCTTCATTTTCAGAAAGATTTTTTGCCATGTTTTCAAAATTTTCGCCCTTTAAAAGACCTTCGTAAATACCATTGGCTTTTTCAAATGCCTTTTCTTTGCCTATATCATCAGCAGAAATAAATATATGTCTGTAGTCAACTTTTTTGTTTTGCATTTTATGCTCATTATACTTTTCTTCAAATTCTTGTTGGTCAATAGATATGGAGTACTTAACAGCTGCATTATAAAACAGCTGGTGTTTTATAATGTATTCTTTTATACCTTTTTTCATTTCTTCTTCGTCCTGATAACCCTGGGAAGCCATAAATTGGTTCTTTTCTGCAGGATTTTCATATCTTGTGTCTACAAATCTTAAGATATATTCATCAATTTCTTCTTCTGTTATTGTTATTCCAGATTTTTTAAATGCATAGTCATCAAGTACAATTTTTTCAATTATTTGATCAAGAAGCATATCATTCCGTTCTTCATCACCTTTTCGCATCATTTCAGGATTTCTTTTATGTTTTTCATAAAAAATATTTCTTTCTGAAATAAAAATATCAGAACTCACAAAAGTGCCATTTATTTTAAGGGCTTCTTGTCCAAATGGCTTTGGTTCTTTTTTCACATCTTTCTTGTTATTATCTGACAGGTAATAAACTCCTCCTATAGATGCTAATATAATCAACACTAAAGATGATACTAGTAATACTATTTTTTTCTTGCTCATTTAAAACTACCTCCAAAATAAATTAGCTTTTAGAAAATGTTTTAAATCTGTTTATATATAAATAATTATAACGGTACTGCTATAATTTTTCAATTCTATTAATAATGAAGATACAGCTATATCAATGGTTTTAATTTAATAAAAAATACCAGGTCAAAAAACCTGGTATTTTTTATTAAAATTTTAAAAATTTAGCTTTTATGCTTTTCCATCGCATCCTAATACGTTGATTATTTTATTTTTAACTAACTCTTTTATTGCAATTCTTGCTGGACCTAAGTACTGTCTTGGATCAAAATGAGATGGATTTTCAGCAAAATACTTTCTTATAGAGCCTGTCATAGCAAGTCTTAAATCTGAGTCTATATTTATTTTACAAACTGCCATTGATGCTGCTTTTCTTAACATATCTTCCGGAACACCTTGTGCACCTGGCATTTCTCCACCATATTTATTAATCATATCAACATATTCTGGAATTACTGATGAAGCACCATGTAAAACTATAGGAAAACCTGGTAACCTTTTTCCTATCTCTTCTAAAATATCAAATCTTAATTTTGGTTCACCTTTAAATTTAAATGCACCATGACTTGTACCTATAGCAATTGCCAGTGAATCAACTCCTGTTCTTTCTACAAATTCCTCAACTTCATCAGGATTTGTAAATGCTGCATCTTCTTCTGATACATTAACATCATCTTCAATACCAGCAAGTCTTCCTAACTCACCTTCAACAGTTACACCTTTATCATGTGCATAATCTACAACCTGTTTTGTAAGTTTAATGTTCTCTTCAAAAGGAAGGTGTGAACCATCAATCATAACAGATGTAAAACCACCATCAATACATGATTTACAAAGTTCAAAACTATCTCCATGGTCAAGATGTACACATATTGGAAGTCCTGTTTCTTCAATTGCCGCTTCAATAAGCTTCATTAAGTAAGTATGATTTGCATACTTTCTTGCTCCTGCTGAAACTTGAAGAATTAAAGGTGCATTAACTTCCTTGGCAGCTTCTGTTATTCCCTGTATTATCTCCATGTTGTTAACATTGAAAGCTCCTATAGCATATCCACCTTCATATGCTTTTTTAAACATTTCTTTACTTGTAACTAAAGGCATATTTTCACTCCTTATATAATGAATTAATTGAACGTAAAATTTACGTAATATATTAAAATAGTGTTCAATTGCTTTAATAAGTTTTTGTTAAGTTTTTGTTGAAATTTCATGTATTTTCTAAAGTACAGGTAATAAACGCTTATTGTTAAGTTTTTACCATACTTATTTTATCAGATTCAAAATGAAAATCAAGCTAATTTTAAAAAAATTTTGATAAATTTTTATCAAACTCAATTGCAATTTATACATTATTATGTTATATTTTTATTTGGTCGTGTTTAAAGTTGATAATACAAACACTTATGGAAATACATATAATGTATAAATTATTTTTTAGGAGGTTTTAGTATGAGTAAATTGACAGGCGCATGTATCTTTGGCCAGTCAGGTGGCCCTACATCAGTTATTAATGCTAGTGCTTCAGGTGTTATACAAGAGGCTTTAAAGCAAGATTGCATAACTGAAGTATATGGTGCTGCTCATGGAATTAGAGGTATTTTAGAAGAAAATTTTTATGACATGAGTAAGGAAGATAAATACGAGTTGGATCTTTTAAAAACCACTCCTTCTTCTGCTCTAGGTTCAGTAAGATATAAATTGGCAGATGCCGATGAAGATGACACTGACTATAAAAGACTTTTAGAGGTTTTTAAAAAGTACAATATCAGATATTTCTTCTACAATGGTGGAAATGACTCTATGGACACTTGTAACAAAATAAGCAAGTATATGCAAAAGGTTGGTTACGAATGTAGAGTTATGGGTGTTCCAAAGACAATTGACAACGACTTATGGGCAACAGACCACTGTCCTGGTTATGGAAGTGCGGCAAAATACGTTGCAACATCCATAATGGAAGTATATCTTGATGCAAGGGTTTACGATACTGGAATGGTAACAGTTTTTGAAATTATGGGAAGAAATGCTGGTTGGCTGACAGCTGCATCTGCTTTAGCTGCTCATAAAGGATATGGTCCTGATTTGATTTACCTTCCTGAGATTACATTCAATATGGATAAATTCCTTAATGAAGTAGCTGAAGTTTATAATAGAACTGGAAAGGTTTTAGTAGCTTTTTCAGAAGGCTGTAAAGATGAACAAGGACGATACATTGCAGAAATGGGAGCTGAACTTTCAAAAGACTCTTTTGGACATGCTCAACTAGGTGGTGCTGCTTCCATATTAGCTAATGCTGTTAAACAAAAACTAAACACTAAAGTTCGTGGAATTGAATTTAGTCTTCTACAAAGATGTGCTTCTCATATTGGTTCTTTAACAGACGTAAACGAAGCATATATGGCAGGGGAAATGGCTGTTAGATATGCAGTGGAAGGAAAAACTGACTACATGGTTGGTTTTGAAAGAGAAGAAGGCAGTGTGTATAAATGTAACGCTAAACTTGTTAAATTAGATGATGTTGCAAACACAGAAAAGAAAGTTCCAAGAGAGTGGATAAACAAAGAAGGTAATGGAGTTACAGAGGACTTTATTAAGTATGCTCTTCCATTAATTCAAGGAGAATCATCCCCTCCATTAGAAGATGGTCTTCCAAGATTTGCAAAATTGAAAAAAGTTTTAGCTAAAAAATAACAACTAAGTTTTTTCAATTTATTAAGTAAAAATGCATAAAATGCATATATTAATAAATGAAATTCAAAATCATACAACTGGCGGAAGTGGAGTTTACCACATGGAGTATGATTTTAAAGTTGCCGACCGCCTGGGCATTAGTAACGCTCAGGTGGTTTTTATTTTTATAAATAACACTCTAACTTTAGTTTAAGAGTTTAAAAGGAGGGATATTATGTCTGGAAATGCATGGAGAAATTTCACATCTGGTATTTGGCAAGAAAATATTGATGTCCGTGATTTTATAGTAAAAAACTACACCCCCTATGATGGGAATGAAAGTTTTTTAGCTTCTTCAAGTGCGAAAACAGAAAAACTGTGGAATAAGTGCAAAGAACTTCTTAAAGAAGAACATTTAAAAGATGGTGTGCTGAGCATTGACACCAACACAATTTCTGGAATTACAAGCCACTCACCAGGATATATTGATGAAGAAAATGAATTAATTAAAGGTCTTCAAACAGATAGTCCCCTAAAAAGAGCTGTTATTCCTTTTGGGGGTATTAGGATGGCAAAGCAGGCCTGCGAAAAATACAACTATAAACTTTCTTCAGAAATTGACGAAATTTTTAATAAATTTCGCAAGACACATAATGACGGCGTATTTAGTGCATATACAAAAGATATGAGACTTGCAAGAAGATGCGGGGTAATTACAGGTCTTCCTGATGCTTATGGTCGGGGCAGAATTATTGGAGATTATAGAAGAGTTGCCCTTTATGGTGTTACCAGCCTTATTAATAAAAAACAAGAGGATTTAAACAGACTTCTTGATATGGATATGACAGAAGAAATAATCCGTTTAAGAGAAGAGGTTTCTGAACAAATCAAAGCACTAAATGAACTTGTTCAAATGGCTAAAGAATACGGATATGATATTAGAAGACCTGCTAAAAACGCTTTAGAAGCTATCCAGTGGACATATTTTGCTTTTCTTGGATCTCTAAAGGAAACCAATGGTGCTGCAAACTCTTTAGGCAGGGTAAGTACTTTCTTTGATATATATATAGAAAGAGATTTAAAGGAAGGGGTTTTATCAGAAACAGAAGCCCAGGAACTCATTGATCAATTTGTTATTAAGCTTAGGATGGTAAGGCATCTTAGAACTCCTGAATACAATGAGCTGTTTGCAGGTGACCCGGTATGGATAACTGAATCCATAGGTGGAATGTGTGAAGACGGAAGACATATGGTTACTAAGACTTCTTTTCGTGTTCTTCAAACTTTATTTAATTTAGGTCCTGCTCCTGAGCCAAACATTACAATACTTTGGTCTAACAGGCTTCCGCAAAACTTTAAAAAGTTTTGCGCTAAAGTTTCTAATAAAACCAGTTCAATCCAATATGAAAACGATGATATTATGAGAACTAATTTCAACGATGATTACAGCATTTCATGCTGTGTATCTGCTATGCGTACTGGTAAAGACATGCAGTTTTTTGGAGCCCGCTGTAATCTTCCTAAACTTCTTCTTTTGGCTTTAAATGGCGGAAAAGATGAAATAACAGGTGAGCAGGTAGCCCCTGAAATGGAGCCTTATCGGGATGAATATTTAGATTACAACAAAGTTATGAACAGGTTTAGGTATATGCAAAAATGGCTTGCCAAGTTATACGTAAATACAATGAATATCATTCATTATATGCATGACAAATACGCATATGAAAGACTTATGATGGCACTTCACGATACAGAAGTCCAAAGATTTATGGCCTTTGGCCTGGCAGGTCTTTCTGTTCTTGTTGACTCTTTAAGTGCCATAAAATACACTTATGTTAAAGTCATCAGGGATGAAAGAGGTCTTATTACAGATTTTGAAATAAAAGGTGATTATCCTCAATTCGGAAATGATGATGACAGAGTGGACAGCATTGCAGTTTCTGTAGTACGAGATTTTTATACTGAATTAAAAAAATGCCCTACTTACAGAAATTCAAAACACACACTTTCAATTCTCACCATTACCTCAAATGTTGTTTATGGCGAGAAAACAGGCTCTACCCCTGATGGAAGAAAAAAAGGTGAACCTTTTGCACCAGGTGCAAATCCAATGCATGGAAGAGATAAATTAGGTGCTTTGGCAGCTTTGAATTCAGTGGCAAAAATTCCTTATGAATACTGCAAAGATGGAATATCCCTCACAATTACCCTTGTGCCTGATTCATTAGGAAAAGATACAGATTCTAGAATCAATAATCTAGTTGCAATATTAGACGGGTATTTTGCCCAAAGAGGGCACCATATTAATATTAACGTCCTTGAAAAGGCTGTCCTTGAAAAGGCAATGAAAGAACCGGAAAAATATCCGCAGCTAACCATAAGAGTATCAGGCTATGCGGTTAATTTTATAAGACTTACTCCAAAACAGCAGTCTGAAGTAATAGCAAGGACTTTCCACAGAGCCAGATGAAATTGGAAGTTAGATGTGAGAGGTGAGAAGTGGGGAATCCAACTTCTCACCTTTAACCTCTAATTAATGTGCTTTTACTGGTTGGGTTACTATATCCGTCCTTCCTATTCCCAAAGTGGAAAAGCTGTTGTCGCCCATGCTAAGAAGCCTTCCGTCTTCTTTTAAAACTATTGTAAAATCACCTTTCCCTGATATTAGCTTTGCACCTTTTAATTTTTCATTTTCCACAGGAAGAAGCTTGTTTTCATTTGTGCCGTCCCCTAACTGGCCAAAAGTGTTATCCCCCCATACCCAAACTGAACCATCTGCTTTTATAGCCATGGAGTGGCTTTTTCCCGCCATTATGCCAACTACATTGTCAAGACCTTTTACCTGAACGGGGGTACGCACACTAGATGATGTTGCTCCATTTCCAACCTGTCCTGAACTGTTTCTTCCCCAAGCCCATACTGTACCGTCCTTTTTCAAAGCCAATACATGGTTCATGCCAGAAGATATTGCAATAATATCCTCTACCTCAAGTACCTGGGTAGGGACTAAACTAATATGGGATGTTAACCCATTACCCAATTCTCCATTTAAATTTACTCCCCAGCCCCAAACTGTACCATCTTCTTTTAGAGCTATTGTATGGTCTTTACCTGTGGATATATCTATTATACCTTCTAAATCACTTACTTCTACACTGGCGGTGAAATTGTCCCCAAAATTGTTGTGGTGGTTTTGAGAACCGTTTCCTAATTGTCCCCAATAGCTGTCCCCAGAAGAATACACTTTTTGATTGCCAGCTATTCCAACTATATGTTTGTCTCCTATTCCTACCTTTTCATAATCTTTAAAAAACTCAATTTCTAAAGGTTTTATCAGACTATCTGAAAAACTTGTAGTTGCATAAAGCATTACAGTTCCATCCTGCCTGATTACGCCTGTACGCCCAGGTCCGGCAATAATGTCAGCTACTAATGATTCTCTTTCTATTTTGTGAGGAAAATCTACGATATTTGAGTCAATGCTATCTATTAGCTGTAAACTTGAACTGTCTCCCCATCCCCACAGATTTCCATCTTCATCTAGTGCCACTACATGTCTTAATCCTGTTACCACTTTTGTGATTTTAGACACATCAGGTATATTCACAGGTACATTTACAAAATTTCCTGTGCCATTGCCCATTTGACCATATTTATTATCTCCCCAGCTCCATAGTGAACCATCGGATTTTATTACAGCCATATGGTTTTCACCAGCCGACAAAGCTCTGATTGAAGACAATCCCTCCATCTTAACAGGTTTATCCAGTTTTTCAGTGCTTTCATCTCCAAGAACTCCTTTGTCATTACTTCCCCACGCCCATACCGTTCCGTCATTTTTCAATACAGCTATGTAAAATTGAGATATATCAACTTGTTTAACATCTTCTATATACTCGTATTTTTTAGGAATATCATAATAAAAGTCCTTAGAATTATGTCCCATCATTTCAGTTTCATTATTTCCCCAAAACCACACTGTTCCATCATCTTTTAAGGCTGCAGATACATATTTCCCTGCAGATATATCCTTTACCCCTGCAAGATTATTTACTTTTACAGGAACAGAAGTTAAGTCTTCAGAGCCATTTCCCAGCTGACCAAAGGTTCCTGAACCCCAAGCCCATACCGTTCCATCCTCTTTTAAAGCTAGTACATGGTCGTATCCTGCTGCTATTTTCTTTATTCCACTTAAGCCTTCTACCATTACAGGAAAAGCTTTTTTAGAAGTTGTGCCATCTCCAAGTTGCCCACTTTTGTTGTTACCCCATGTCCAAACTGTTCCATCATCTTTCAATGCAACAGAAAAATTTCCTCCAGCAGCTATATCTATCATCTTTTCCAGCTGCTCAACCTTTATAGGAGTTCTTCTGGTTGTATTTGTCCCGTCACCTAACTGGTTATCAACATTTCTTCCCCATGCCCACAAAGTTCCGTCTTTTTTTAGTGCCAGAGAATGTTCGTCCCCCGTTGAAATATAAACTATATCTTGAAGTTCTTTAATGTTAAAAGGTTTAGTAATACTACCTCCTTCTTCTATACCTAATTTTCTGTTGGAATTGTCACCCCAAACCCATACTGTTCCATCATATTTTAATGCAACTGTGTGGGATATACCGCACTCAACTTGTATATAATCATTTCTAACTTCCTTTGGAAACTGGTCTATATAATGAAGAATATACTGCACCATTAGAGCATAATCCATTGAATTAATCTTATTATCCCCATTTAAATCAGCTACCCACAACTCATCCTCTAAAGGTAATTTAGAAATAGCTTCTAGTATATATCTTTTTAAAAGTGCAGCATCTAAAGAATTTACATTATCATCCCCGTTAAGATCCCCAATTCTGCTTAATGGAATTGCTAATACAAAATTCTCTTCTTCAGGTACCTTGTCTAAGGCTTTCCCCGATACAGGATTAAACACAGAAGATGTAAATAAACATATAAAAGCAAATATAGTTATAATTTTTTTAAACATATTTATCCCCCTAATATTAAGTAAAATTATTTTCTAAAATTTTACAAATAAAAAAATAGAAAATATTTCTTATATATTAATGTTAATATAATTACAATATAACTGCAATAGATAGGGGAAAATAAAAAAATTTAAGGTAGAGTAAAAACCCCACCTTAAATTTATCACTTTTTATTGATTAAACTAGAATTTTTATTTATCCAACGGATAGTTTTCTCTTTTTTCGTAATGTGTGTGTAGAAGCTTATGTGCTTTCTCGCTGCCTGGCTCACCAAAATATTCATCATATAGCATTTTTATTTTAGGATTTTCATGGGACTTTCTAATAGGCAAAGCTCTATCTTCTTCATATATTGCCTTAGCCCTTTCAACCCTTAAATCAATCCAGCTTCTAACACTTGAAGGCTGTATTGGCTGTCCTCCACCGTTAACACATCCTCCTGGACATGCCATTACCTCAATAAAGTGATATTCTGCCTCTCCAGCTTTGATTTTATCAAGAAGCTTTCTTGCATTGCCCAATCCATGTGCAACAGCAGCTTTTAGTTTAAGATCTGCCACTTCAATAGTAGCTTCCTTAATTCCTTCTATACCTCTAACTTGATTGTATTCAATATCTTGAACTGATTCACCAGTTAGAACTTCTGCCACAGTTCTAAGTGCTGCTTCCATAACACCACCTGTAGCACCAAATATAACTCCTGCACCTGTAGCTTCACCCATTGGGTCATCAAACTGTCTTTCTGGAAGTTCTTCAAAATCAATTCCAGCTTCTCTTATCATTCTTGCAAGCTCTCTTGTAGTTAAAACCACATCCACATCAGGATATCCAGTTGAAGAAAGTTCAGGTCTTTGAGCTTCAAATTTCTTTGCAGTACATGGCATAATTGATACAACAAATACTTTAGAAGGGTCAATTCCTTCTTTCTCTGCATAATAAGACTTTAACACTGCACCAAACATTTCATGTGGTGATTTACAACTTGAAAGATTTTCTAAAAATTCAGGGTACTGGTGCTCACAAAACTTAATCCACCCTGGACTACAGGAAGTTATTAGAGGCAATTTTCCTCCATTTTTAATTCTGTTAATTAATTCAGTTCCCTCTTCCATTATAGTCAAATCAGCTGCAGTATCAGTATCAAACACTTTGTCAAATCCTAAGCGTCTTAAAGATGCAATCATATTGCTTGTAACTCTTGTACCAATTGGCATTCCAAATTCCTCTCCAAGAGCAACCCTTACTGCTGGAGCTGTCTGAACTACAACGTGTAAATCTGGATTATCTAAAGCTTCCCATACTTTATCAGTATCATCTTTTTCTCTTAAAGCTCCAACTGGACATACATTTATACACTGTCCGCACATAGTACATGGAACTTCATTTAATGATTTGTCAAATGCCGGAGCTACTATTGTCTTAAATCCTCTTTCATTAGTATCTATAACAGAAACTTTTTGTATGTTTTTACACATGCTTACACAGCGTCTGCACAATACGCATTTATTTTGGTCTCTAACAATTGATGGTGAAAAATCATCAAGAGGATGACTAGTATTTTCTCCTTCAAATCTAATATCCTTTATATTAAGGTCTTCAGCTAATTTTTGAAGTTCACAGTTTCCACTTCTTACACAGGTTAGGCATTTTTTATCATGGTTTGATAAAATCAGTTCTAGTGTAACTTTTCTAGCTTCCCTTACTGCAGGGGATTGAGTATATATTTCCAGTCCTTCGGAAACTGGATACACACATGCTGCTTGAAGACTTCTTGCCCCTTTTACTTCCACCACGCACATTCTACAAGCACCAATTTCATTTATTTCTTTTAGATAACAAAGAGTAGGTATTTCTATATTTGCATCTCTTGCAGCTTCTAAAATAGTATAATTAGCTGGCACTTGCAACTTTCGGTTATCTATCGTAATGTTTACCATTTGCATTTTAAAAACCTCTCCTTTCACTAAACATTCTTAAATATAGCTTTGAATGGACATTTTTCCATACAAACACCACATTTTATACATTTCTCCTGATCTATAACATAAGGTGTTTGTGTTTTCCTGTCTCCACTTATTGCTGAAACTGGACATTGCTTTGCACAAATACCACAGCTTTTACATATGTCATTATTAATTACATACTTCATCATTGATTTACATACTCCAGCTGGACATTTCTTATCTCTTACGTGAGCAACATATTCATCCCTAAAATATTTTAATGTGCTAAGAACAGGATTTGGAGCTGTTTGTCCTAGTCCGCAAAGTGCTGAAGCTTTTATATTTTTAGCAAGCACTTCTAGTTTTTCTATATCTCCTTCTTCACCTTTTCCATCTGTAATACGCTCTAATATTTCATACATTCTCTTGGTACCTATACGGCATGGTGGACATTTTCCACAGGATTCATCCACAGTAAACTCTAAAAAGAATTTTGCAATGTCTACCATACAGGTATCTTCATCCATTACAATAAGTCCACCTGAACCCATCATAGAACCCAATTGAATTAATGAATCGTAGTCAATAGGTGTATCAATATGACTTGCTGGAATACATCCACCAGAAGGTCCACCTGTTTGAGCTGCTTTAAACTCCTTACCTCCTGGGATTCCTCCTCCGATTTCATATACAACCTCTCTTAATGTGGTTCCCATTGGAATTTCAACCAAACCAGTGTTGTTAATCTTTCCACCTATTGCAAATACCTTTGTACCCTTACTTTTTTCTGTACCTATACTAGTAAACCATTCAGGTCCATTTAAAATAATCTGTGGAATATTTGCATAAGTTTCAACATTATTTAATATGGTTGGTTTTCCCCATAAACCTTTTACTGCTGGAAATGGAGGTCTTGGTCTTGGTTCACCTCTGTGACCTTCTATAGAAGTCATAAGAGCAGTCTCTTCACCACATACAAAAGCTCCTGCTCCAAGTCTTATTTCTAAATCAAAATCAAAACCAGTGTCAAATATATTTTTTCCTAAAAGACCATACTCTTTTGCAGACTCAATGGCAATATTAAGTCTATTAACAGCAATAGGATATTCAGCTCTAACATAAATATATCCTTGATTTGCGCCAACAGCATAACCAGCGATAGCCATTGCTTCAATAAGGCTGTGTGGGTCACCCTCTAATATACTTCTATCCATAAATGCGCCTGGGTCACCTTCGTCAGCATTACAGCAAACATATTTTTGTTGGTTTTCTTGCCTTGCTGCAAACTCCCATTTTAGTCCTGTAGGAAAACCTCCGCCACCTCTACCTCTTAAACCAGATTTTTTTATAGTTTCAATAACTTCTTCTGGTTTCATCTCAGTCAAAACTTTAGCTAAAGCTTTATACCCATCAAAAGCAATATATTCATCAATGTTCTCTGGATTTATTACACCACAATTTCTAAGTGCAACTCTTAATTGTTTTTTAAAAAAGTCTGATTCTTCTATCGATGCATCAACATCGTCAGCTTTTGCACCCTGAATCAGTCTTTTTACGATTCTTCCCTTTAATAAGTGCTCTTCAACTATTTCTTTTATGTCTTCAACTTTAACCATTGTATACATTGCACCTTCAGGATACACTACCATAATAGGACCTTCTGCACAAAGTCCAAAACAACCAGTCTTTACTACTTTAACTTCATCCTGAAGCTTAAATTCTTTGATTTGCACTTCCAGCTCATCTATAATTTTGCTAGAATTTGAAGCTGTACATCCCGTTCCTCCACAAACCAATACGTGCGATCTATATAATTGCATTTTAAACCCTCCTTTTACAAAATAAAACTGTTATTCTTTCTCTGCTTCACCAATTGTGTAATCAATACATACTCTTCCGTTTACAATATGTTCTGCAACAACACGTACTGCTTTTTCAGGAGTCATATTTACATAAGTTACTTTATTTCCTTCTTTGTCTATTACCTCAACAATAGGCTCAAGTCTGCATGTTCCTATGCAACCTGTCATTGTTACAGACACATTATCTATATTTCTTTTTGACAGTTCACTAACAAAAGCATTCATCACAGGTCTTGCACCTGCAGCAATACCACATGTAGCCATACCCACTATAATTCTCATTTCCTTATCTGTTGATCTTAAATTAATTTGTTCTAGAGTCTTTTTTCTTATGGCTTCTAATTCAGCTATGGATTTCATCCAATACACCTCCAAAAATAATCTTTATTCCTTCATTTACATACTCACCTATCCACTTTATTACTTCAAACTGGGTAATAGGCACATCTCCAAGGGTCTTTTTTATATCAAGTGAGTTAAATTTAAACTGTTCTTTTTTATTGTCAATTACTAGATTATATTCAACATGAGGTTGTGCCATTATAAGAGTTGTCAATGTTTCAGCTACATTCCCCAAAGGTAACCTGTCAATATGAGATATTTTAAAACAAGCTTTAACTTCTGTGCCCACATTTTTTTTAGAATCTATACTAAGTTCACCAGAAGCATTTTTTGCAGAGGCTTCAAAAAGAGAAATACCAAGCCCTACTTTTCTGGTGGTTCTAGTTGTTTTAAAAGGGTTTTTAACATCTTTTAAAAATTCCTCATCCATTCCAATACCGTTATCTTTAATTATTATCTCTAATAAGTCAATATCAGTATGGGCACATATTATTATGTCAATTTTATCTGCTTTTGCAGAAAGTGAGTTTTGTACTATGTCCATTATGTGTAAAGATAAGTCTCTCATTATTCTTTATACTTTTTAATAATCCCTTCAACATCTTCTGGCACAAGTCTTCCATAAACATCATCATTAATTGTTATAACAGGTGCTAATCCACAAGCGCCTATACATCTGCAAGCTTCTAAAGAAAACAGCCCATCTTCTGTACATTCGCCTACATCAATACCTAAGTGTTCTTTGAATTTATCCAGAATCTGTCCTGCACCCTTTACATAACAAGCGGTTCCCATACAAATGTTTACTTTGTACTTACCCTTTGGATTTAAAGAAAACTGTGTGTAAAATGTTACTACACCGTAAATTTCAGAAAGTGAAACTCCAAGGCCTTCTGAAATTTTCTTTTGAACTTCAATTGGCAAATATCCATATAATTCTTGCGCTTCATGAAGTACCGGAACTAAAGCACCTTTAGTATCCTTATACTTTTCAATGATTTCTTGAAGCTTTTCATCTCTTACATCTTTCATGCCACAACAGCAGCAATTATTTGTGCTCATTTCCAATAACCCCCTAACAGACGATTGTTTTGTTATTTTCAAAAAATGTATGTTAACATTTTAACAATAACCCTGATTATTATAACAAATATACGCAAAACATTCAACATATTTTATCAATAATCTTTAATATAATATAAAATTTAATGTATTGATATGTCAAGTATTTGTAAGGTTTTAAGAGTATGTGAGTTAAAAGATATATTGTATACAATATTCTTTATGCTGTTTTAGGCTATTTGATCAAAATTTAAAAAATAAAAACAGGAGTGACTAAATCACATCCTGTTTTCCTTTTGCATTTCATACTTATAAATTATTTCACTTTTTAAGGAATATCATCAATTTCAACAATATTTAATATAGAAGCTGTTCCTGTGTTTTTCCGCCTTTCTTCTTCTGTTTGCGTCGACCATACAATATAATTGTTGTTTGTAAGTTCTGCATAGCTTTTATACTCATCAAACATCTTTACTATATAATCCTTTTTTCTGTCATAGGCGTAAGCTTTTCCACTGGTAGTCCAGGTAATAAACCTGCTGCCCATTTTGGGCCATCCGCAGTCGCCTTCTATTCCAGCTTTTTTTATAAGTCTTTGCTGACCGTTTTCAACCAGCCACATATTTCTTTTTAGTACTCTGTCTCCGTCACATTCCTGACCTACAATTGCAATTGCTTCACCGTCCGTAATATATTCATATATACGCAAACCCTCGTCAATCAAAGGTTTTATCTAATTTAATAATATTTTGGATGTATTTGCAATGTAAATCTATTAAGTAAAATTATAACATTCAATATTAGGATTTTCAACACTAATAAATATACTTTCCTATCCACCCAAAGTTTCAATCAGACACTCTGCGCTTATTTCTTCAAGTTCAATAAAATTTACAGGTTCTAAGATTTCACCCAAACTGTGGGCGTCAGATGACTGGATAAACTTATGACCCTTATATTTTTCATCATTAATATATGGATTTTTATCGCATTTTTTTGAAATTTCTAAAAATTTAAAGTGCGGATTATCTGGTATCATACCAAGATTAGATACTATACTATATGAATCCCT
>JGI24711J26586_10000762_pt1 | contig 25200 bp, 17 predicted proteins | sample BioPla3DNA1_FD_26586 | JGI IMG/M metagenome (IMG submission 26586)
TTTATCATTTTTATTTTTTGGTTCGGTAATTGCCCAATATATGAATTTACAAAGTTTGCTACTTCGTGGGTTGTTATTTCGTCGGGCAATATTTCTAAAAGTTTTTCAACAAAAATAATTACGTCGTCGCTTGTTGGAAAATATGCGCGCATTTGCTCTTCTGTAAATTGTGGTTTTTGTTCTTCCTGCATTTGTGGTGCGGGTGCTTGTTGCACTGGTGTTGGCTGTGGTGCTTTTGGTTGTTCCCATATTTGCGGGTTATTATAAACTTGTTGTGCTTGTTGCATTTGTTGTCCCCCTAAATTGTTTTGTGTTTCCCATTTTTCCAACGCGCGTTTAAATATTGGTTGCACTGTTGGGCTGTTTATTATTCTTTCAATTCTTGTTAGTATTTCTATAAATCCGTCCAGCGTGTTTGTTGTTGTTCCTACTGCTGGGTTGTAAGGTGTTACTGCGCCTTGCATTACTTGGCTTGCTGGTTGCATTAAATCTGTTGTTGTTATTTTTACGCCTGCCATTATTCCACGTCCTGCCAGTTTAAAGGTGCGCCACAGTTTGGGCATACTTGCATTTCTTGTGTTACTTGTCCGCCACAGTTCCCGCACTCAAATATTGTTATTGTTTGTTGTGGTGTTTCGTTTGTTTGGGTTACCCCTAATAGTTCTTCTTTTGTTATTTTTTGTTTTTCTTTTTCTTCTTCTTGTTGTTCAAAGACATTTTTATTTTTTTCGTTGTCTTTCTTTTTTGTTTGTTTTTGGTTGTGTTCTTCAATAGTAAGTTTGTCTATTTTTTCGGTTGTTTCCTTGTTGTTATAAATTAGTTCTATTAATTCTTCTTGTCGTTCGGCGTGTTTTTCGTGTCCTATTGGAAATTTATTTAAATGTTCAAATCCAAATTCTTCTACTAATAAAGGGTGGTTGTTCATCATATGTCTTTTTATTCCCTGTTCGTTGCATACGTCCCCACAGTAAGGGCATTTGTAATCGCCTTTAATCATAGTTTATCCCCCTTTTTTTGTGTCCAATTTTTGCTGTTCTTTCTTTTGTTAATTCGTCCAGCAATTCTTTTGCGTTGCCGTTTATTTCAATATTTATTTTTATAAACTTGTCTGCGTTTTCTTTTTGAAATTTTTTTCTTAATTCTTCAATTAGTCCCATTTCGTAACCCTTCCTTTTTATTTTTTTTGTGTTGTTTTTTTTGAATATAAACGGGTCAAAAAATTAGTATTTTTTAACCCGTTCTCCCAACACATAATTAAAATAATAACTTACTACTATTTAAGGGTTTTGTTAAAATCCTTTGTTCCATTCATAACTGTCTTTTTTTTCAAAAATAGGCACGCACCCAAAATCGCCAAAATATGGCTTTTTTGGAATTTCTTTTACTGGAACATAAGGATTAAATTTTCTTTCAAAAAATATTGAAAATATTTTACACATTGTTTTTCCTATTAATCCATTTCTTTTAAAGAAAAAGAATTTTTCATTTTTTGGGTTATTAAAATAATTTAATTCTTTTTTTACTAAATAAGTGTCTTTTGGGTCGTCGTCAAATCGTAAATTGTAAATTTCTACGCGCGCCAGTTCGGGTGTGTTTTTTGCTTGGGGGTGTCGTTGTCTAAATTCCCGCCAGTATTTAATAAATTGTTTGTGTTTGTGGTCGTGTCCGTAAGTTAATAAAATAATGTCGCCCATACGTAATTATTTACGCTATTGTTGTTTAAAATAGTTTTGTGCAAATGCAATTATTGTGCCTAATGAAATACCCGCTACAACGCTTGCTGTTGGGTCGCAATTAGTTTGCATAAAAACTAATCCTGCACCAATAAATGGCACTGCGTAATTTTTTAGTGTCTTTTTTATTCCTGTTAAATAGCTATACATTACAATACCCCCAGTTTGCTTGCTAAAAAATCTATTCTTTCCCTGTCGTTTTTTAATTTTGCATACTCTGTTTTGTCTTTTTCTATTTCTGCTTTTTTTGGGTTTGCTTTTTCTTTTATTGGTTGTCCTTTTGCTATTACTACAATATCTTTAATTAATTTTATTTTTTCCATATTTTACGCCTTCCATAATTTTAAGCAATAACTTTTAATGCTTGGGTTTCCGTTTGTTGGTTCTGTTTCTTTTGGGTTTAAAAGTATTTTTAGTTTGGTTGGCACGCCTGTTAAATTATAAGCATTTTTTGTGTTTGCTGTTTCTTCGGTGTCGTCTGTTGTTCCGTTGTTTAATTTATATGTTATGCTTGCGCCTGTTTCTATTGTTCCATTTATTACTAATTCTGTGTGTGTTACTGTTCCTGTAATTGTTGGCAAATCAATTTCTACTGTTCTTATTGGTGTGCTTGCTGTTTCTGAATAATTAGTTGTGTTATAAATTACCCCGTCGCCACTGTTATAAATTAATGAAATCATATTGTCTGTTAATGCAGTGTCCCAAATTCCAACTTCGTCAATTATGCCAGTAAATTTACGTTCTAAAACATTATTATTAAAATTTGCACCAATATAAAAAAGGTCATTTAATGTATTTGCTTTTGTTACTGGGGTACCGTCTGTTTTTGTTCCATTTAAATAAATTGATACGCTTGTACTATTTGAAAATCTAAGGGCAACAAAATTCCATTGATTTAAAGTAACTGTATTTGATGATGTTGTATTATTGTGTGCTGACCCATTAGAGTGTGTAAAAGTAACATTTCCACTTGGATTAATTTCACTGCTAAATGAATTAAATCCAGTAACTGGGTTTCTTTTAAAAGAAAATAAAGTACCACTGTTTGCTGACGGTTTAAACCATGCTGTTATTGTAATATCATTTATTGTTGCACCTGTTAAACTACTTCCACTAACACAATAATCGTTTGTTCCGTCATAAGAATAAGCTTTATTAAAAAAACCTGTTTGATTTACTGTTGCTGTTCCTATATTAGTTAAATCATTACTTCCAACACTATCACTTGCTGTTGTTCCGCTTGTTTCCTCAAATTCATAAAAAGAAATTAAATTAAGACCCAATGCTTCTAAATTATTTCTTTCATATTTATTAGTGTTAAAGGTTGCGTCTGTGTTGTCTGTATTTACGCTGTCCTTGTAACCGTCTGCGTCGCTGAAAGTGTCGCTTATTAAAGTGTCGTGGTCAAATGGTGTTACGCTTGCGTTTGCCTGTAATTCAATAATGTCTATTTGTTGCTGGGCGTTTTCTGTTGCTAAATCTAATACTTCTTGGCTAACGTCCAGTGTTATTAATTTCCAATCGCCGTCTTGAAAAATATATGTTAAATCTTCGCTACTATTATACCATAATTGACCCTCAAATGCCCCTGTTGGTTCTGTTGTTTGCACTAAAACATATTGTTTTGGCACTGTTACTTCTGTAATTCCCATACTTATTTACACCCCTTTTTTTCGTGTTCTTTTTGCCCGAACCAATACCCTACAATAAGCATAAATGCGCTTATTATTGTTTGCCCTACGTGTCCGCTATCAATTCCAAAACTGGTTAATGCCAGTAAAATAATCATTAAACCGCCAACAATTAAAAGTAATTCGTGGCGTGGGTCGTCCTTGTCTATTGCTAAAAAAAATGCACCGCTTAATATTGGTGTTGTTTTTAGTGTTTCAAATAATAATGCTTGCACTTTTTCACGTCCCGTTTTATTTTTTTTGCCCAAAGTAATACGCCCCGCCAATTATCAAAGCGCCCCCAATAATCCATAAAGGGTTTATACCTGTGCTTGTTGCTGTCCCACGTTGTTCGTCAAAACTTGCCCCGCTTGTTGTTGGTGTTGTTGTTATTTGTGGCACGCTTTCTGCTTGTGCCTGTGCGCTTATCGCTTCTTTTTTTGTTAATGTTGCCTGTGGGCTGTCTATAATTACGCTTGGGCTGTAATTTAAAATCCTGCTGTCTGCAAAACTTCTGCTGTCTGTTAAAACATTTGTTGGGCTGTAAGTCGGGCTATAATTTCTAAACATAGCTTCGTTTGTTACGGCTGTCGGGTTGCTTGCCCCCGAACCTGCCCCGCCTAATAAACTACTTGTCCCAACGCCTGCAATAGCCCCTGCGCCTGCAACAGCTATTAATGGTAGTAATGGTAAAGCCATTTTATCGCCCCCCAAAAATTGAACCAATCCAACTGCTTATCATACCAACTGGGTTGCCCCAGCCAGTATTAACTGGTTCGCTTGTTGTCTTTTTTACTGTTGTGTTTGTGCTAACTTGTCCGCTGTCGCGCACTTGTTGTGCAAAAATACTGGCTACATTTCCAGCTTTTATTACGTCGCTTGCTGTGTTTCCTACTGGAATAATTCCAACAACTGGCGCGCCTGTTTTTGCTTGTTGTTCTGTTACTTGCTTTTTTGTAAGTGTTACGGCTTGCGCATTTTCGCCAAAACTTACTAATTGGTTTCCAGCGTCCCCCAAAGGTGTTGCTGTCCCGCTATAACTTCCAACTTTAATGCTTCGGCTTCCGCCTGCTGTTCCTGTGCTTGTATTATAAGTTTGTGTTGTTGCGTCTTTTTTAGTTAAAACGCTTTCGCCGTCCCCGTAATTTTGGCTTTCAAATGCTGGCGCTTCAAATGAAATATTATAAACTGGTTGTCCTGTGCTACTTACTGGCACGCTTGTTGTTGGGCTTCCGCTTGTTCCCAAAACTGCCCCGCCCCCGTAACCGCTACCAATTCCAGCTGGTGGCAATTCTTGGGCTTGTGCTTTTTGAGAATTTAATAAAAAATATGCGCCTGCACCAATTCCAGCTATTGCTAGTAAAGGGCTTATTTTTCTTTTGCCTACTTTTCTTTTAGTCATATATTAGCGCCCCCAGTTCCTGCCAACGCGTCCCTTAATGTTTCTACTTTTTGGAAATTCCAACTAATATTCCCTGTTGCGCTTGCGCCGTCTGTGGTTGTAATTGAAAAACTATTAAATGCTTTAATTGTGTTACCGTCAATACTGTTAATTGTTCCTGCTGGCACAATTAAAGTAGTAATTCCAAAATTAACTATTAAATCCTTGTTTGTGTTGTTTGCCAATCTAAAAAAATTAAATGGTGCGTATTTGTCGTAAGGTTTTGTATAAAGTAAATCCTGCACAATACTTGCGCCTGCGTCTAAATTAGTTTGTGTTCCACTATAAAGCGGGCTTTCTTCACTTATATTTATTCTTTTTCCTATCCATCTTGTGTTAAACATTTTTGTTCCCCCTTGTATCTTAAACAGTAGGGCTTGCGCCCTACTGCCCGAACGGGTTACGTCCAGCTTAAATTATTTATTGATATACCGTTACTGGTATCAAAATTACTGTATCTGCGTCGTCGTAATCTATTGTTACGGCTGTTGCTGAGTCGGGTTTAAATTGAATTAACAATTTACTATCTTGTTGTGCAACTCTTGAATATTCCCCTAACAAAAATGATTTTGATTTATCATTAATGTCTGCTGAAAATCTTTCTGTTCGTTGTTCTGCTACAACAATAGTGTTAATTTCGTTTGGGTCTGTTAAAACTAATCTAATAGTCCCTGTTAATTGCCCTGCTGTTGAGTCTAATCTAATATAAGACGGTTCTCTTGTATCAACACCCGCACCTATTCCACCAATTCCAAATGTAACAAATTGTCCTGCTGGCACTGTTACTATTCCTACTGGTGTATAAATACCTGGTTGGCATACAACGTCCGCTGTTAATCCAAAGTTTGTTTTATTATAAACTCTTGGAAATTTTTGTTTTCCTTTCAAATCTACCATATCAAAACCCCCCTTAAATTACCTGAACAACACTTGCGCTGTTCCCGTTTGCGTTTGGTATTAAACTTTCAACTTTTCCGCCTATCAAATTGTTTAGTAAAGCGGTCATTATATCCTCTGCACCGTCTATTAACATACCTGCACTAATATACTTGCCCCCATAAGGCACTGCCTTTGCTAATTGCGAACCTACAATTTTAATTCCGCCAGACATTAGAGTTCCATTTCCAATATATGGTGCTAATGCTCTTTCAGTAAAATATTTAGTCGCTGTTGCCCCCAGCAAATCAACTGTGCTAAGGTTTCCTGTGCCTGTTGGCACTATTTTCTTTAATATGTTTCCTGCCATTATTAAGCCCCCTTTTCTTTCTTTTGCGCACTTTTCTTTTTTTTTCGTGCTATTACAATACTAAATGCTTAACTTATATATAAATAGAGGGCAAAACTTCCACTACCCCCCCCACACTTCCACTAATAACATATATTTAAAAGGACAATAATAATAATAATAATAAAAAAGGATACATACATACATACATACATACTACATAAACAGTTTTTTTTGTTTGTGTGTTTCCTTAAAATTAGTGGAATAAAAGGAAGTGTGGGGGTATTTGATGAAATCACATAAAACAATAACAATAGATACGGCGCTGGCGCTGGAATTACAAAAGAGGAAAGGGGCAATTAATGTTAGTGAAATATGCGAAAATGCTTTACGTTTTGCTTGTGAAATGGAATTACCAACAGAAGAAAAAGACATTAAAGCGCGTCTTTTAGCGCTTGAAAATGAAAAAACTAATTTATTAAAGCTAATTTCTGCACAAGAAAAGGCACAAAAAGAAATAACAGAAAAGCGTAATAAATCAAAGTTTAAAGAAGATTTACTGAAATTAAAGCAAATTAAATTCAAATACCCAGACAGTTTTGTTAAATATAGGGTTGAAATTGAAAAGAAATATAACATTTCTACGTTTGATTTAATGAAAGAATTACAAAAAATTTAAATAAAGGGCTATTGCCCTTTACTTTTTTTTAATAAAATGCGTTGCACTTGGGTTTTATTGGTGCGCGGGTCATACGTTATAATTAGTATTGCTTCTTTTTTTTCTCTTTCCACTTTTATTGCGCCCATTAAATAATCAATTAACCATTTGTCGGCTTGGTCTTTTTGTTCTTGTGTTGGCATTTTAAAGCCCCCATTTTTGCATTTTAAAAAGTTCGTTAAATTCGCGGTCTTGTTCTTCTTGCATTTCTTTTTCTTGTCGTAATATTTTTTTATAGTGTTTTTTGCATACGTAAATTTCTTTTTTGTCCCAGCAATCGCGCCCAAATAGGGCTTTTATTATGCTTCCTTTACTTTTTCCTATTTTTGCGCTGGCTTGGTTTCTACAATAAAAGCATTTCATATTTTAAACACCCCTGCTGTGCTTCCGTCAAATAAAATAAAATTGTGTTCTTCTGCTCTTATTTCTTTTTGCATTTGTTCTTTTAATCCTGTGCATACGTCGTCTAATGCTCTTAAATCGTTTTTTCCTGTTTGTTTAAAAAATATGTAAATGTCGCCCAGTTCTGTTATGTCGGTCGGTAATTGTGTAATTCTTCGGGCTACCCAGCAAACAGTTTTTCCGTCGTGTCGGCTGTAATCTACTAAATCCTGCACTTCGTCGGGTAATGGTTGCCATTTGTTTATAAAATACTGGTTACTTTCGTCGCACAGTAATAATTTTACTTTTGCGTTGCCTTTTATTTTTCGCATAAATGCGCATATTTCGTCTTGTAGTTTTGGGCTTCTCATACGTCGGCTTGGCACAAATCGGGTGTGTTGTGTGTGTTCGTCCAGCGGGTCAATAAAAACGTGCTTGGGTTCTTCGTGTGCTAATTGGTCTAATAAATAACTTTTTCCGCTTCCGCGCAATCCAACAATTATTACTTGTTTTCCTTTAATTTTTTCCATTACTTGTTTTGCTGTTAGTTTTTCCATTTGTTGCCCCCCCTTTTTCCGCACCTTTTACCCCCGCGCTTTCTTGCTTCGCATAAATGGGTTTTAATTGTTGTTTCATTAATGGCTTGCCTGCGCTAAAAAGCGGTTTTATCATTTTTATTTTTTGGTTCGGTAATTGCCCAATATATGAATTTACAAAGTTTGCTACTTCGTGGGTTGTTATTTCGTCGGGCAATATTTCTAAAAGTTTTTCAACAAAAATAATTACGTCGTCGCTTGTTGGAAAATATGCGCGCATTTGCTCTTCTGTAAATTGTGGTTTTTGTTCTTCCTGCATTTGTGGTGCGGGTGCTTGTTGCACTGGTGTTGGCTGTGGTGCTTTTGGTTGTTCCCATATTTGCGGGTTATTATAAACTTGTTGTGCTTGTTGCATTTGTTGTCCCCCTAAATTGTTTTGTGTTTCCCATTTTTCCAACGCGCGTTTAAATATTGGTTGCACTGTTGGGCTGTTTATTATTCTTTCAATTCTTGTTAGTATTTCTATAAATCCGTCCAGCGTGTTTGTTGTTGTTCCTACTGCTGGGTTGTAAGGTGTTACTGCGCCTTGCATTACTTGGCTTGCTGGTTGCATTAAATCTGTTGTTGTTATTTTTACGCCTGCCATTATTCCACGTCCTGCCAGTTTAAAGGTGCGCCACAGTTTGGGCATACTTGCATTTCTTGTGTTACTTGTCCGCCACAGTTCCCGCACTCAAATATTGTTATTGTTTGTTGTGGTGTTTCGTTTGTTTGGGTTACCCCTAATAGTTCTTCTTTTGTTATTTTTTGTTTTTCTTTTTCTTCTTCTTGTTGTTCAAAGACATTTTTATTTTTTTCGTTGTCTTTCTTTTTTGTTTGTTTTTGGTTGTGTTCTTCAATAGTAAGTTTGTCTATTTTTTCGGTTGTTTCCTTGTTGTTATAAATTAGTTCTATTAATTCTTCTTGTCGTTCGGCGTGTTTTTCGTGTCCTATTGGAAATTTATTTAAATGTTCAAATCCAAATTCTTCTACTAATAAAGGGTGGTTGTTCATCATATGTCTTTTTATTCCCTGTTCGTTGCATACGTCCCCACAGTAAGGGCATTTGTAATCGCCTTTAATCATAGTTTATCCCCCTTTTTTTGTGTCCAATTTTTGCTGTTCTTTCTTTTGTTAATTCGTCCAGCAATTCTTTTGCGTTGCCGTTTATTTCAATATTTATTTTTATAAACTTGTCTGCGTTTTCTTTTTGAAATTTTTTTCTTAATTCTTCAATTAGTCCCATTTCGTAACCCTTCCTTTTTATTTTTTTTGTGTTGTTTTTTTTGAATATAAACGGGTCAAAAAATTAGTATTTTTTAACCCGTTCTCCCAACACATAATTAAAATAATAACTTACTACTATTTAAGGGTTTTGTTAAAATCCTTTGTTCCATTCATAACTGTCTTTTTTTTCAAAAATAGGCACGCACCCAAAATCGCCAAAATATGGCTTTTTTGGAATTTCTTTTACTGGAACATAAGGATTAAATTTTCTTTCAAAAAATATTGAAAATATTTTACACATTGTTTTTCCTATTAATCCATTTCTTTTAAAGAAAAAGAATTTTTCATTTTTTGGGTTATTAAAATAATTTAATTCTTTTTTTACTAAATAAGTGTCTTTTGGGTCGTCGTCAAATCGTAAATTGTAAATTTCTACGCGCGCCAGTTCGGGTGTGTTTTTTGCTTGGGGGTGTCGTTGTCTAAATTCCCGCCAGTATTTAATAAATTGTTTGTGTTTGTGGTCGTGTCCGTAAGTTAATAAAATAATGTCGCCCATACGTAATTATTTACGCTATTGTTGTTTAAAATAGTTTTGTGCAAATGCAATTATTGTGCCTAATGAAATACCCGCTACAACGCTTGCTGTTGGGTCGCAATTAGTTTGCATAAAAACTAATCCTGCACCAATAAATGGCACTGCGTAATTTTTTAGTGTCTTTTTTATTCCTGTTAAATAGCTATACATTACAATACCCCCAGTTTGCTTGCTAAAAAATCTATTCTTTCCCTGTCGTTTTTTAATTTTGCATACTCTGTTTTGTCTTTTTCTATTTCTGCTTTTTTTGGGTTTGCTTTTTCTTTTATTGGTTGTCCTTTTGCTATTACTACAATATCTTTAATTAATTTTATTTTTTCCATATTTTACGCCTTCCATAATTTTAAGCAATAACTTTTAATGCTTGGGTTTCCGTTTGTTGGTTCTGTTTCTTTTGGGTTTAAAAGTATTTTTAGTTTGGTTGGCACGCCTGTTAAATTATAAGCATTTTTTGTGTTTGCTGTTTCTTCGGTGTCGTCTGTTGTTCCGTTGTTTAATTTATATGTTATGCTTGCGCCTGTTTCTATTGTTCCATTTATTACTAATTCTGTGTGTGTTACTGTTCCTGTAATTGTTGGCAAATCAATTTCTACTGTTCTTATTGGTGTGCTTGCTGTTTCTGAATAATTAGTTGTGTTATAAATTACCCCGTCGCCACTGTTATAAATTAATGAAATCATATTGTCTGTTAATGCAGTGTCCCAAATTCCAACTTCGTCAATTATGCCAGTAAATTTACGTTCTAAAACATTATTATTAAAATTTGCACCAATATAAAAAAGGTCATTTAATGTATTTGCTTTTGTTACTGGGGTACCGTCTGTTTTTGTTCCATTTAAATAAATTGATACGCTTGTACTATTTGAAAATCTAAGGGCAACAAAATTCCATTGATTTAAAGTAACTGTATTTGATGATGTTGTATTATTGTGTGCTGACCCATTAGAGTGTGTAAAAGTAACATTTCCACTTGGATTAATTTCACTGCTAAATGAATTAAATCCAGTAACTGGGTTTCTTTTAAAAGAAAATAAAGTACCACTGTTTGCTGACGGTTTAAACCATGCTGTTATTGTAATATCATTTATTGTTGCACCTGTTAAACTACTTCCACTAACACAATAATCGTTTGTTCCGTCATAAGAATAAGCTTTATTAAAAAAACCTGTTTGATTTACTGTTGCTGTTCCTATATTAGTTAAATCATTACTTCCAACACTATCACTTGCTGTTGTTCCGCTTGTTTCCTCAAATTCATAAAAAGAAATTAAATTAAGACCCAATGCTTCTAAATTATTTCTTTCATATTTATTAGTGTTAAAGGTTGCGTCTGTGTTGTCTGTATTTACGCTGTCCTTGTAACCGTCTGCGTCGCTGAAAGTGTCGCTTATTAAAGTGTCGTGGTCAAATGGTGTTACGCTTGCGTTTGCCTGTAATTCAATAATGTCTATTTGTTGCTGGGCGTTTTCTGTTGCTAAATCTAATACTTCTTGGCTAACGTCCAGTGTTATTAATTTCCAATCGCCGTCTTGAAAAATATATGTTAAATCTTCGCTACTATTATACCATAATTGACCCTCAAATGCCCCTGTTGGTTCTGTTGTTTGCACTAAAACATATTGTTTTGGCACTGTTACTTCTGTAATTCCCATACTTATTTACACCCCTTTTTTTCGTGTTCTTTTTGCCCGAACCAATACCCTACAATAAGCATAAATGCGCTTATTATTGTTTGCCCTACGTGTCCGCTATCAATTCCAAAACTGGTTAATGCCAGTAAAATAATCATTAAACCGCCAACAATTAAAAGTAATTCGTGGCGTGGGTCGTCCTTGTCTATTGCTAAAAAAAATGCACCGCTTAATATTGGTGTTGTTTTTAGTGTTTCAAATAATAATGCTTGCACTTTTTCACGTCCCGTTTTATTTTTTTTGCCCAAAGTAATACGCCCCGCCAATTATCAAAGCGCCCCCAATAATCCATAAAGGGTTTATACCTGTGCTTGTTGCTGTCCCACGTTGTTCGTCAAAACTTGCCCCGCTTGTTGTTGGTGTTGTTGTTATTTGTGGCACGCTTTCTGCTTGTGCCTGTGCGCTTATCGCTTCTTTTTTTGTTAATGTTGCCTGTGGGCTGTCTATAATTACGCTTGGGCTGTAATTTAAAATCCTGCTGTCTGCAAAACTTCTGCTGTCTGTTAAAACATTTGTTGGGCTGTAAGTCGGGCTATAATTTCTAAACATAGCTTCGTTTGTTACGGCTGTCGGGTTGCTTGCCCCCGAACCTGCCCCGCCTAATAAACTACTTGTCCCAACGCCTGCAATAGCCCCTGCGCCTGCAACAGCTATTAATGGTAGTAATGGTAAAGCCATTTTATCGCCCCCCAAAAATTGAACCAATCCAACTGCTTATCATACCAACTGGGTTGCCCCAGCCAGTATTAACTGGTTCGCTTGTTGTCTTTTTTACTGTTGTGTTTGTGCTAACTTGTCCGCTGTCGCGCACTTGTTGTGCAAAAATACTGGCTACATTTCCAGCTTTTATTACGTCGCTTGCTGTGTTTCCTACTGGAATAATTCCAACAACTGGCGCGCCTGTTTTTGCTTGTTGTTCTGTTACTTGCTTTTTTGTAAGTGTTACGGCTTGCGCATTTTCGCCAAAACTTACTAATTGGTTTCCAGCGTCCCCCAAAGGTGTTGCTGTCCCGCTATAACTTCCAACTTTAATGCTTCGGCTTCCGCCTGCTGTTCCTGTGCTTGTATTATAAGTTTGTGTTGTTGCGTCTTTTTTAGTTAAAACGCTTTCGCCGTCCCCGTAATTTTGGCTTTCAAATGCTGGCGCTTCAAATGAAATATTATAAACTGGTTGTCCTGTGCTACTTACTGGCACGCTTGTTGTTGGGCTTCCGCTTGTTCCCAAAACTGCCCCGCCCCCGTAACCGCTACCAATTCCAGCTGGTGGCAATTCTTGGGCTTGTGCTTTTTGAGAATTTAATAAAAAATATGCGCCTGCACCAATTCCAGCTATTGCTAGTAAAGGGCTTATTTTTCTTTTGCCTACTTTTCTTTTAGTCATATATTAGCGCCCCCAGTTCCTGCCAACGCGTCCCTTAATGTTTCTACTTTTTGGAAATTCCAACTAATATTCCCTGTTGCGCTTGCGCCGTCTGTGGTTGTAATTGAAAAACTATTAAATGCTTTAATTGTGTTACCGTCAATACTGTTAATTGTTCCTGCTGGCACAATTAAAGTAGTAATTCCAAAATTAACTATTAAATCCTTGTTTGTGTTGTTTGCCAATCTAAAAAAATTAAATGGTGCGTATTTGTCGTAAGGTTTTGTATAAAGTAAATCCTGCACAATACTTGCGCCTGCGTCTAAATTAGTTTGTGTTCCACTATAAAGCGGGCTTTCTTCACTTATATTTATTCTTTTTCCTATCCATCTTGTGTTAAACATTTTTGTTCCCCCTTGTATCTTAAACAGTAGGGCTTGCGCCCTACTGCCCGAACGGGTTACGTCCAGCTTAAATTATTTATTGATATACCGTTACTGGTATCAAAATTACTGTATCTGCGTCGTCGTAATCTATTGTTACGGCTGTTGCTGAGTCGGGTTTAAATTGAATTAACAATTTACTATCTTGTTGTGCAACTCTTGAATATTCCCCTAACAAAAATGATTTTGATTTATCATTAATGTCTGCTGAAAATCTTTCTGTTCGTTGTTCTGCTACAACAATAGTGTTAATTTCGTTTGGGTCTGTTAAAACTAATCTAATAGTCCCTGTTAATTGCCCTGCTGTTGAGTCTAATCTAATATAAGACGGTTCTCTTGTATCAACACCCGCACCTATTCCACCAATTCCAAATGTAACAAATTGTCCTGCTGGCACTGTTACTATTCCTACTGGTGTATAAATACCTGGTTGGCATACAACGTCCGCTGTTAATCCAAAGTTTGTTTTATTATAAACTCTTGGAAATTTTTGTTTTCCTTTCAAATCTACCATATCAAAACCCCCCTTAAATTACCTGAACAACACTTGCGCTGTTCCCGTTTGCGTTTGGTATTAAACTTTCAACTTTTCCGCCTATCAAATTGTTTAGTAAAGCGGTCATTATATCCTCTGCACCGTCTATTAACATACCTGCACTAATATACTTGCCCCCATAAGGCACTGCCTTTGCTAATTGCGAACCTACAATTTTAATTCCGCCAGACATTAGAGTTCCATTTCCAATATATGGTGCTAATGCTCTTTCAGTAAAATATTTAGTCGCTGTTGCCCCCAGCAAATCAACTGTGCTAAGGTTTCCTGTGCCTGTTGGCACTATTTTCTTTAATATGTTTCCTGCCATTATTAAGCCCCCTTTTCTTTCTTTTGCGCACTTTTCTTTTTTTTTCGTGCTATTACAATACTAAATGCTTAACTTATATATAAATAGAGGGCAAAACTTCCACTACCCCCCCCACACTTCCACTAATAACATATATTTAAAAGGACAATAATAATAATAATAATAAAAAAGGATACATACATACATACATACATACTACATAAACAGTTTTTTTTGTTTGTGTGTTTCCTTAAAATTAGTGGAATAAAAGGAAGTGTGGGGGTATTTGATGAAATCACATAAAACAATAACAATAGATACGGCGCTGGCGCTGGAATTACAAAAGAGGAAAGGGGCAATTAATGTTAGTGAAATATGCGAAAATGCTTTACGTTTTGCTTGTGAAATGGAATTACCAACAGAAGAAAAAGACATTAAAGCGCGTCTTTTAGCGCTTGAAAATGAAAAAACTAATTTATTAAAGCTAATTTCTGCACAAGAAAAGGCACAAAAAGAAATAACAGAAAAGCGTAATAAATCAAAGTTTAAAGAAGATTTACTGAAATTAAAGCAAATTAAATTCAAATACCCAGACAGTTTTGTTAAATATAGGGTTGAAATTGAAAAGAAATATAACATTTCTACGTTTGATTTAATGAAAGAATTACAAAAAATTTAAATAAAGGGCTATTGCCCTTTACTTTTTTTTAATAAAATGCGTTGCACTTGGGTTTTATTGGTGCGCGGGTCATACGTTATAATTAGTATTGCTTCTTTTTTTTCTCTTTCCACTTTTATTGCGCCCATTAAATAATCAATTAACCATTTGTCGGCTTGGTCTTTTTGTTCTTGTGTTGGCATTTTAAAGCCCCCATTTTTGCATTTTAAAAAGTTCGTTAAATTCGCGGTCTTGTTCTTCTTGCATTTCTTTTTCTTGTCGTAATATTTTTTTATAGTGTTTTTTGCATACGTAAATTTCTTTTTTGTCCCAGCAATCGCGCCCAAATAGGGCTTTTATTATGCTTCCTTTACTTTTTCCTATTTTTGCGCTGGCTTGGTTTCTACAATAAAAGCATTTCATATTTTAAACACCCCTGCTGTGCTTCCGTCAAATAAAATAAAATTGTGTTCTTCTGCTCTTATTTCTTTTTGCATTTGTTCTTTTAATCCTGTGCATACGTCGTCTAATGCTCTTAAATCGTTTTTTCCTGTTTGTTTAAAAAATATGTAAATGTCGCCCAGTTCTGTTATGTCGGTCGGTAATTGTGTAATTCTTCGGGCTACCCAGCAAACAGTTTTTCCGTCGTGTCGGCTGTAATCTACTAAATCCTGCACTTCGTCGGGTAATGGTTGCCATTTGTTTATAAAATACTGGTTACTTTCGTCGCACAGTAATAATTTTACTTTTGCGTTGCCTTTTATTTTTCGCATAAATGCGCATATTTCGTCTTGTAGTTTTGGGCTTCTCATACGTCGGCTTGGCACAAATCGGGTGTGTTGTGTGTGTTCGTCCAGCGGGTCAATAAAAACGTGCTTGGGTTCTTCGTGTGCTAATTGGTCTAATAAATAACTTTTTCCGCTTCCGCGCAATCCAACAATTATTACTTGTTTTCCTTTAATTTTTTCCATTACTTGTTTTGCTGTTAGTTTTTCCATTTGTTGCCCCCCCTTTTTCCGCACCTTTTACCCCCGCGCTTTCTTGCTTCGCATAAATGGGTTTTAATTGTTGTTTCATTAATGGCTTGCCTGCGCTAAAAAGCGGTTTTATCATTTTTATTTTTTGGTTCGGTAATTGCCCAATATATGAATTTACAAAGTTTGCTACTTCGTGGGTTGTTATTTCGTCGGGCAATATTTCTAAAAGTTTTTCAACAAAAATAATTACGTCGTCGCTTGTTGGAAAATATGCGCGCATTTGCTCTTCTGTAAATTGTGGTTTTTGTTCTTCCTGCATTTGTGGTGCGGGTGCTTGTTGCACTGGTGTTGGCTGTGGTGCTTTTGGTTGTTCCCATATTTGCGGGTTATTATAAACTTGTTGTGCTTGTTGCATTTGTTGTCCCCCTAAATTGTTTTGTGTTTCCCATTTTTCCAACGCGCGTTTAAATATTGGTTGCACTGTTGGGCTGTTTATTATTCTTTCAATTCTTGTTAGTATTTCTATAAATCCGTCCAGCGTGTTTGTTGTTGTTCCTACTGCTGGGTTGTAAGGTGTTACTGCGCCTTGCATTACTTGGCTTGCTGGTTGCATTAAATCTGTTGTTGTTATTTTTACGCCTGCCATTATTCCACGTCCTGCCAGTTTAAAGGTGCGCCACAGTTTGGGCATACTTGCATTTCTTGTGTTACTTGTCCGCCACAGTTCCCGCACTCAAATATTGTTATTGTTTGTTGTGGTGTTTCGTTTGTTTGGGTTACCCCTAATAGTTCTTCTTTTGTTATTTTTTGTTTTTCTTTTTCTTCTTCTTGTTGTTCAAAGACATTTTTATTTTTTTCGTTGTCTTTCTTTTTTGTTTGTTTTTGGTTGTGTTCTTCAATAGTAAGTTTGTCTATTTTTTCGGTTGTTTCCTTGTTGTTATAAATTAGTTCTATTAATTCTTCTTGTCGTTCGGCGTGTTTTTCGTGTCCTATTGGAAATTTATTTAAATGTTCAAATCCAAATTCTTCTACTAATAAAGGGTGGTTGTTCATCATATGTCTTTTTATTCCCTGTTCGTTGCATACGTCCCCACAGTAAGGGCATTTGTAATCGCCTTTAATCATAGTTTATCCCCCTTTTTTTGTGTCCAATTTTTGCTGTTCTTTCTTTTGTTAATTCGTCCAGCAATTCTTTTGCGTTGCCGTTTATTTCAATATTTATTTTTATAAACTTGTCTGCGTTTTCTTTTTGAAATTTTTTTCTTAATTCTTCAATTAGTCCCATTTCGTAACCCTTCCTTTTTATTTTTTTTGTGTTGTTTTTTTTGAATATAAACGGGTCAAAAAATTAGTATTTTTTAACCCGTTCTCCCAACACATAATTAAAATAATAACTTACTACTATTTAAGGGTTTTGTTAAAATCCTTTGTTCCATTCATAACTGTCTTTTTTTTCAAAAATAGGCACGCACCCAAAATCGCCAAAATATGGCTTTTTTGGAATTTCTTTTACTGGAACATAAGGATTAAATTTTCTTTCAAAAAATATTGAAAATATTTTACACATTGTTTTTCCTATTAATCCATTTCTTTTAAAGAAAAAGAATTTTTCATTTTTTGGGTTATTAAAATAATTTAATTCTTTTTTTACTAAATAAGTGTCTTTTGGGTCGTCGTCAAATCGTAAATTGTAAATTTCTACGCGCGCCAGTTCGGGTGTGTTTTTTGCTTGGGGGTGTCGTTGTCTAAATTCCCGCCAGTATTTAATAAATTGTTTGTGTTTGTGGTCGTGTCCGTAAGTTAATAAAATAATGTCGCCCATACGTAATTATTTACGCTATTGTTGTTTAAAATAGTTTTGTGCAAATGCAATTATTGTGCCTAATGAAATACCCGCTACAACGCTTGCTGTTGGGTCGCAATTAGTTTGCATAAAAACTAATCCTGCACCAATAAATGGCACTGCGTAATTTTTTAGTGTCTTTTTTATTCCTGTTAAATAGCTATACATTACAATACCCCCAGTTTGCTTGCTAAAAAATCTATTCTTTCCCTGTCGTTTTTTAATTTTGCATACTCTGTTTTGTCTTTTTCTATTTCTGCTTTTTTTGGGTTTGCTTTTTCTTTTATTGGTTGTCCTTTTGCTATTACTACAATATCTTTAATTAATTTTATTTTTTCCATATTTTACGCCTTCCATAATTTTAAGCAATAACTTTTAATGCTTGGGTTTCCGTTTGTTGGTTCTGTTTCTTTTGGGTTTAAAAGTATTTTTAGTTTGGTTGGCACGCCTGTTAAATTATAAGCATTTTTTGTGTTTGCTGTTTCTTCGGTGTCGTCTGTTGTTCCGTTGTTTAATTTATATGTTATGCTTGCGCCTGTTTCTATTGTTCCATTTATTACTAATTCTGTGTGTGTTACTGTTCCTGTAATTGTTGGCAAATCAATTTCTACTGTTCTTATTGGTGTGCTTGCTGTTTCTGAATAATTAGTTGTGTTATAAATTACCCCGTCGCCACTGTTATAAATTAATGAAATCATATTGTCTGTTAATGCAGTGTCCCAAATTCCAACTTCGTCAATTATGCCAGTAAATTTACGTTCTAAAACATTATTATTAAAATTTGCACCAATATAAAAAAGGTCATTTAATGTATTTGCTTTTGTTACTGGGGTACCGTCTGTTTTTGTTCCATTTAAATAAATTGATACGCTTGTACTATTTGAAAATCTAAGGGCAACAAAATTCCATTGATTTAAAGTAACTGTATTTGATGATGTTGTATTATTGTGTGCTGACCCATTAGAGTGTGTAAAAGTAACATTTCCACTTGGATTAATTTCACTGCTAAATGAATTAAATCCAGTAACTGGGTTTCTTTTAAAAGAAAATAAAGTACCACTGTTTGCTGACGGTTTAAACCATGCTGTTATTGTAATATCATTTATTGTTGCACCTGTTAAACTACTTCCACTAACACAATAATCGTTTGTTCCGTCATAAGAATAAGCTTTATTAAAAAAACCTGTTTGATTTACTGTTGCTGTTCCTATATTAGTTAAATCATTACTTCCAACACTATCACTTGCTGTTGTTCCGCTTGTTTCCTCAAATTCATAAAAAGAAATTAAATTAAGACCCAATGCTTCTAAATTATTTCTTTCATATTTATTAGTGTTAAAGGTTGCGTCTGTGTTGTCTGTATTTACGCTGTCCTTGTAACCGTCTGCGTCGCTGAAAGTGTCGCTTATTAAAGTGTCGTGGTCAAATGGTGTTACGCTTGCGTTTGCCTGTAATTCAATAATGTCTATTTGTTGCTGGGCGTTTTCTGTTGCTAAATCTAATACTTCTTGGCTAACGTCCAGTGTTATTAATTTCCAATCGCCGTCTTGAAAAATATATGTTAAATCTTCGCTACTATTATACCATAATTGACCCTCAAATGCCCCTGTTGGTTCTGTTGTTTGCACTAAAACATATTGTTTTGGCACTGTTACTTCTGTAATTCCCATACTTATTTACACCCCTTTTTTTCGTGTTCTTTTTGCCCGAACCAATACCCTACAATAAGCATAAATGCGCTTATTATTGTTTGCCCTACGTGTCCGCTATCAATTCCAAAACTGGTTAATGCCAGTAAAATAATCATTAAACCGCCAACAATTAAAAGTAATTCGTGGCGTGGGTCGTCCTTGTCTATTGCTAAAAAAAATGCACCGCTTAATATTGGTGTTGTTTTTAGTGTTTCAAATAATAATGCTTGCACTTTTTCACGTCCCGTTTTATTTTTTTTGCCCAAAGTAATACGCCCCGCCAATTATCAAAGCGCCCCCAATAATCCATAAAGGGTTTATACCTGTGCTTGTTGCTGTCCCACGTTGTTCGTCAAAACTTGCCCCGCTTGTTGTTGGTGTTGTTGTTATTTGTGGCACGCTTTCTGCTTGTGCCTGTGCGCTTATCGCTTCTTTTTTTGTTAATGTTGCCTGTGGGCTGTCTATAATTACGCTTGGGCTGTAATTTAAAATCCTGCTGTCTGCAAAACTTCTGCTGTCTGTTAAAACATTTGTTGGGCTGTAAGTCGGGCTATAATTTCTAAACATAGCTTCGTTTGTTACGGCTGTCGGGTTGCTTGCCCCCGAACCTGCCCCGCCTAATAAACTACTTGTCCCAACGCCTGCAATAGCCCCTGCGCCTGCAACAGCTATTAATGGTAGTAATGGTAAAGCCATTTTATCGCCCCCCAAAAATTGAACCAATCCAACTGCTTATCATACCAACTGGGTTGCCCCAGCCAGTATTAACTGGTTCGCTTGTTGTCTTTTTTACTGTTGTGTTTGTGCTAACTTGTCCGCTGTCGCGCACTTGTTGTGCAAAAATACTGGCTACATTTCCAGCTTTTATTACGTCGCTTGCTGTGTTTCCTACTGGAATAATTCCAACAACTGGCGCGCCTGTTTTTGCTTGTTGTTCTGTTACTTGCTTTTTTGTAAGTGTTACGGCTTGCGCATTTTCGCCAAAACTTACTAATTGGTTTCCAGCGTCCCCCAAAGGTGTTGCTGTCCCGCTATAACTTCCAACTTTAATGCTTCGGCTTCCGCCTGCTGTTCCTGTGCTTGTATTATAAGTTTGTGTTGTTGCGTCTTTTTTAGTTAAAACGCTTTCGCCGTCCCCGTAATTTTGGCTTTCAAATGCTGGCGCTTCAAATGAAATATTATAAACTGGTTGTCCTGTGCTACTTACTGGCACGCTTGTTGTTGGGCTTCCGCTTGTTCCCAAAACTGCCCCGCCCCCGTAACCGCTACCAATTCCAGCTGGTGGCAATTCTTGGGCTTGTGCTTTTTGAGAATTTAATAAAAAATATGCGCCTGCACCAATTCCAGCTATTGCTAGTAAAGGGCTTATTTTTCTTTTGCCTACTTTTCTTTTAGTCATATATTAGCGCCCCCAGTTCCTGCCAACGCGTCCCTTAATGTTTCTACTTTTTGGAAATTCCAACTAATATTCCCTGTTGCGCTTGCGCCGTCTGTGGTTGTAATTGAAAAACTATTAAATGCTTTAATTGTGTTACCGTCAATACTGTTAATTGTTCCTGCTGGCACAATTAAAGTAGTAATTCCAAAATTAACTATTAAATCCTTGTTTGTGTTGTTTGCCAATCTAAAAAAATTAAATGGTGCGTATTTGTCGTAAGGTTTTGTATAAAGTAAATCCTGCACAATACTTGCGCCTGCGTCTAAATTAGTTTGTGTTCCACTATAAAGCGGGCTTTCTTCACTTATATTTATTCTTTTTCCTATCCATCTTGTGTTAAACATTTTTGTTCCCCCTTGTATCTTAAACAGTAGGGCTTGCGCCCTACTGCCCGAACGGGTTACGTCCAGCTTAAATTATTTATTGATATACCGTTACTGGTATCAAAATTACTGTATCTGCGTCGTCGTAATCTATTGTTACGGCTGTTGCTGAGTCGGGTTTAAATTGAATTAACAATTTACTATCTTGTTGTGCAACTCTTGAATATTCCCCTAACAAAAATGATTTTGATTTATCATTAATGTCTGCTGAAAATCTTTCTGTTCGTTGTTCTGCTACAACAATAGTGTTAATTTCGTTTGGGTCTGTTAAAACTAATCTAATAGTCCCTGTTAATTGCCCTGCTGTTGAGTCTAATCTAATATAAGACGGTTCTCTTGTATCAACACCCGCACCTATTCCACCAATTCCAAATGTAACAAATTGTCCTGCTGGCACTGTTACTATTCCTACTGGTGTATAAATACCTGGTTGGCATACAACGTCCGCTGTTAATCCAAAGTTTGTTTTATTATAAACTCTTGGAAATTTTTGTTTTCCTTTCAAATCTACCATATCAAAACCCCCCTTAAATTACCTGAACAACACTTGCGCTGTTCCCGTTTGCGTTTGGTATTAAACTTTCAACTTTTCCGCCTATCAAATTGTTTAGTAAAGCGGTCATTATATCCTCTGCACCGTCTATTAACATACCTGCACTAATATACTTGCCCCCATAAGGCACTGCCTTTGCTAATTGCGAACCTACAATTTTAATTCCGCCAGACATTAGAGTTCCATTTCCAATATATGGTGCTAATGCTCTTTCAGTAAAATATTTAGTCGCTGTTGCCCCCAGCAAATCAACTGTGCTAAGGTTTCCTGTGCCTGTTGGCACTATTTTCTTTAATATGTTTCCTGCCATTATTAAGCCCCCTTTTCTTTCTTTTGCGCACTTTTCTTTTTTTTTCGTGCTATTACAATACTAAATGCTTAACTTATATATAAATAGAGGGCAAAACTTCCACTACCCCCCCCACACTTCCACTAATAACATATATTTAAAAGGACAATAATAATAATAATAATAAAAAAGGATACATACATACATACATACATACTACATAAACAGTTTTTTTTGTTTGTGTGTTTCCTTAAAATTAGTGGAATAAAAGGAAGTGTGGGGGTATTTGATGAAATCACATAAAACAATAACAATAGATACGGCGCTGGCGCTGGAATTACAAAAGAGGAAAGGGGCAATTAATGTTAGTGAAATATGCGAAAATGCTTTACGTTTTGCTTGTGAAATGGAATTACCAACAGAAGAAAAAGACATTAAAGCGCGTCTTTTAGCGCTTGAAAATGAAAAAACTAATTTATTAAAGCTAATTTCTGCACAAGAAAAGGCACAAAAAGAAATAACAGAAAAGCGTAATAAATCAAAGTTTAAAGAAGATTTACTGAAATTAAAGCAAATTAAATTCAAATACCCAGACAGTTTTGTTAAATATAGGGTTGAAATTGAAAAGAAATATAACATTTCTACGTTTGATTTAATGAAAGAATTACAAAAAATTTAAATAAAGGGCTATTGCCCTTTACTTTTTTTTAATAAAATGCGTTGCACTTGGGTTTTATTGGTGCGCGGGTCATACGTTATAATTAGTATTGCTTCTTTTTTTTCTCTTTCCACTTTTATTGCGCCCATTAAATAATCAATTAACCATTTGTCGGCTTGGTCTTTTTGTTCTTGTGTTGGCATTTTAAAGCCCCCATTTTTGCATTTTAAAAAGTTCGTTAAATTCGCGGTCTTGTTCTTCTTGCATTTCTTTTTCTTGTCGTAATATTTTTTTATAGTGTTTTTTGCATACGTAAATTTCTTTTTTGTCCCAGCAATCGCGCCCAAATAGGGCTTTTATTATGCTTCCTTTACTTTTTCCTATTTTTGCGCTGGCTTGGTTTCTACAATAAAAGCATTTCATATTTTAAACACCCCTGCTGTGCTTCCGTCAAATAAAATAAAATTGTGTTCTTCTGCTCTTATTTCTTTTTGCATTTGTTCTTTTAATCCTGTGCATACGTCGTCTAATGCTCTTAAATCGTTTTTTCCTGTTTGTTTAAAAAATATGTAAATGTCGCCCAGTTCTGTTATGTCGGTCGGTAATTGTGTAATTCTTCGGGCTACCCAGCAAACAGTTTTTCCGTCGTGTCGGCTGTAATCTACTAAATCCTGCACTTCGTCGGGTAATGGTTGCCATTTGTTTATAAAATACTGGTTACTTTCGTCGCACAGTAATAATTTTACTTTTGCGTTGCCTTTTATTTTTCGCATAAATGCGCATATTTCGTCTTGTAGTTTTGGGCTTCTCATACGTCGGCTTGGCACAAATCGGGTGTGTTGTGTGTGTTCGTCCAGCGGGTCAATAAAAACGTGCTTGGGTTCTTCGTGTGCTAATTGGTCTAATAAATAACTTTTTCCGCTTCCGCGCAATCCAACAATTATTACTTGTTTTCCTTTAATTTTTTCCATTACTTGTTTTGCTGTTAGTTTTTCCATTTGTTGCCCCCCCTTTTTCCGCACCTTTTACCCCCGCGCTTTCTTGCTTCGCATAAATGGGTTTTAATTGTTGTTTCATTAATGGCTTGCCTGCGCTAAAAAGCGGTTTTATCATTTTTATTTTTTGGTTCGGTAATTGCCCAATATATGAATTTACAAAGTTTGCTACTTCGTGGGTTGTTATTTCGTCGGGCAATATTTCTAAAAGTTTTTCAACAAAAATAATTACGTCGTCGCTTGTTGGAAAATATGCGCGCATTTGCTCTTCTGTAAATTGTGGTTTTTGTTCTTCCTGCATTTGTGGTGCGGGTGCTTGTTGCACTGGTGTTGGCTGTGGTGCTTTTGGTTGTTCCCATATTTGCGGGTTATTATAAACTTGTTGTGCTTGTTGCATTTGTTGTCCCCCTAAATTGTTTTGTGTTTCCCATTTTTCCAACGCGCGTTTAAATATTGGTTGCACTGTTGGGCTGTTTATTATTCTTTCAATTCTTGTTAGTATTTCTATAAATCCGTCCAGCGTGTTTGTTGTTGTTCCTACTGCTGGGTTGTAAGGTGTTACTGCGCCTTGCATTACTTGGCTTGCTGGTTGCATTAAATCTGTTGTTGTTATTTTTACGCCTGCCATTATTCCACGTCCTGCCAGTTTAAAGGTGCGCCACAGTTTGGGCATACTTGCATTTCTTGTGTTACTTGTCCGCCACAGTTCCCGCACTCAAATATTGTTATTGTTTGTTGTGGTGTTTCGTTTGTTTGGGTTACCCCTAATAGTTCTTCTTTTGTTATTTTTTGTTTTTCTTTTTCTTCTTCTTGTTGTTCAAAGACATTTTTATTTTTTTCGTTGTCTTTCTTTTTTGTTTGTTTTTGGTTGTGTTCTTCAATAGTAAGTTTGTCTATTTTTTCGGTTGTTTCCTTGTTGTTATAAATTAGTTCTATTAATTCTTCTTGTCGTTCGGCGTGTTTTTCGTGTCCTATTGGAAATTTATTTAAATGTTCAAATCCAAATTCTTCTACTAATAAAGGGTGGTTGTTCATCATATGTCTTTTTATTCCCTGTTCGTTGCATACGTCCCCACAGTAAGGGCATTTGTAATCGCCTTTAATCATAGTTTATCCCCCTTTTTTTGTGTCCAATTTTTGCTGTTCTTTCTTTTGTTAATTCGTCCAGCAATTCTTTTGCGTTGCCGTTTATTTCAATATTTATTTTTATAAACTTGTCTGCGTTTTCTTTTTGAAATTTTTTTCTTAATTCTTCAATTAGTCCCATTTCGTAACCCTTCCTTTTTATTTTTTTTGTGTTGTTTTTTTTGAATATAAACGGGTCAAAAAATTAGTATTTTTTAACCCGTTCTCCCAACACATAATTAAAATAATAACTTACTACTATTTAAGGGTTTTGTTAAAATCCTTTGTTCCATTCATAACTGTCTTTTTTTTCAAAAATAGGCACGCACCCAAAATCGCCAAAATATGGCTTTTTTGGAATTTCTTTTACTGGAACATAAGGATTAAATTTTCTTTCAAAAAATATTGAAAATATTTTACACATTGTTTTTCCTATTAATCCATTTCTTTTAAAGAAAAAGAATTTTTCATTTTTTGGGTTATTAAAATAATTTAATTCTTTTTTTACTAAATAAGTGTCTTTTGGGTCGTCGTCAAATCGTAAATTGTAAATTTCTACGCGCGCCAGTTCGGGTGTGTTTTTTGCTTGGGGGTGTCGTTGTCTAAATTCCCGCCAGTATTTAATAAATTGTTTGTGTTTGTGGTCGTGTCCGTAAGTTAATAAAATAATGTCGCCCATACGTAATTAT
>JGI24711J26586_10000766_pt1 | contig 25097 bp, 22 predicted proteins | sample BioPla3DNA1_FD_26586 | JGI IMG/M metagenome (IMG submission 26586)
GTGACAGCAAGCTTTACGTCCTTTTGATAAGCCATAACGGCTTTTTTCGTTGAATGGCCATATTTCCCATTGCACCAATCATGAAAATAGTTCAGGTATTTTAATGCTTTCTGGACCTGGTACACATCGGAACCGAAATCCCCGTCTTTTAAATTTCTGAAAGGCTGATTTTCAAATACAATTTTAACTTTTGTACCATGAGGTATGAACTTATAAAGCTCATTTGCATCGTNATTATTCATNCGTATGCANCCGCCNGAAACATTTTGCCTGCCGATTGCCCATGGCTGCCTTGTTCCGTGTATCCCATATTTACCCCAGGGTACGTTAAGACCCATCCATGCGCCGCCGAAACCATCGCCCCAGGTTCCTTTTTCAATAATTATCCAATCGCCGACAGGGGAAGGTGAATTTATTTTTCCGCCTGAAACGGGATATGTTTTATACAATTCTTCATTCTTAAATACATACATGAGCTGTTCATCAAGATTTATATATATACGATATGGGTTATTTGATGCCAGAATATAATTACTAACCGCTATTGCCAGCTTTTTTGTATTTTGGTCAACACGAATTATTAGTTCTTTGACGCAAAAAACTAATATGAGGATAAAAAATAAAGTCTTCCAATAATATGCTGCTTTCCGCATATAAACGTTTTCCCATACAATAAAACGCATTCGTTACACCTCTAAGTTAAGCAAGTCTGAACTAAGCATTACTAAAACAAGTATATGAGTCTGAATGTATCAAAATATCCGAAAAGCATATTCAAAAGCCTTAATTTTTAGTGGGGCTGTACTATTATTAAACTGAAATATATATATTTTATAGAGTAATGCTGAAAAATTTCCCGCTCAGGAGGAATACCGTTTTGGAAAGGATTTTTGCATTTGTTTTGCTTACTATGATATTTTTCGCCGTATTGTCAGCCGCGGATGATATAAACGAAGAAATACCAACATCTTCAATATTTGAAGGTATATCGGCGGATGTTATCATTGAGGATTATCCAAAGATAAACGCACGTTCCGCTATTGTTATGGATTTTGAATCAGGAAGGGTACTCTTTGAAAAAAACGGATATATAAAAAGACCTATGGCAAGCACCACTAAAATTATGACAGCCATTATTGCATTGGAGAACGGTAATCTTGATGATATTGTAAAGGTAAGTAAAAATGCGGCGTCAATTTGGGGCTCAACGATACATTTAACTGCAGGGGAGGAAATATCTTTAAGAGAATTGATGTACGGGCTTTTGTTATGCTCCGGAAATGACGCGGCAATTGCGATAAGCGAACATATTGCCGGTAGCGTGGAAGAGTTTCTTAACATGATGAACCGAAAGGCAGAGGAAATTGGGGCAAAAAACACGCATTTTACAAGTCCTCACGGGCTTGATGGAACAGGACATTATTCAACTGCATACGACCTTGCGGTGATTACAAGGTATGCGTTGAATAATCCTGTATTTAACGAGATTATTAAAACAAAATCAATTACTATGGGAAAAAGGTATATGGCAAATACAAATGAAATGCTTAGCGGATATGAGGGTGCTGACGGCGTAAAAACAGGCTACACCGGAAAAGCGGGAAGATGTCTTGTTACATCGGCGACGAAGGACGGCAGGCGATTTATATCTGTAGTACTCTTCTGTGACAGCAGGCACCAGCGCGCGTTAAGCAGTAAAATGATTTTGGACTACGCGTTTGCAAATTATTATAATAAAACATTAATAAAAAGCGAATACATTGGGACATTGCCTGTGTATAAAGGTTTTGAGAAAGCTGTTCCAATATATGTCGACAAAAGTGTTACAATGCCTTTGACAGAATCAGAGTATCAAAGCCTTTATACCAGGATATCACTGCCATCGGCAGTGACGGCTCCTATAAAGGAAAGAGATTTTGTTGGAACGCTTTCTGTTTATTTAAACAACGAAATATTGTGCGAGTCTGTAATTCGCGCAGGAAAAAGCATTAAGAAGAAAAACATGCTTCAATATCTTGTTGATGTTTTTATCGTATGGCTTAAGCTAATGCGTGAATGATAAGAGCTGCAACCTTAACCAGGCTAATCCTGCAACGATCCTTTCACTATCCTTAACTGAAAAAGATACTGTTAAGATGTTTCTTTTTTAGTTTCTTTAAAATTTCGGGAACAGGAGTTTCATTTGAAAGAGCCATATAATTCAATATATATATCTATGCTTCGCTATACTAAAGTTATTTTTATAACATAACCTCTTTTTCAAATTAATTGATTGTCTAAGAAGTAACCTAAAAACATAATATGAAGTTTTTTGTTTTTAAACTTGCAATAATAATAGTAATGTATTATTATATCATTTAAGGTTTTTATGCCAAAACCTCAAATTAAATGAATATATTTTATTTGCATATTTTGAATAAAACAAACGACTATTACCGGGGGAATAAAAATGGGCATTTATGAAGGGTTCAGCAAAGATCAGCTTTTTCTTAGAAAAAAAGAAATTGAAAAGCGGTTTTCTTATTATAAAAAACAAAATCTAAAATTGGACATGTCAAGGGGCAAACCTTCATCGGAACAGCTTGATCTTTCCAATGTCATATTTGATTACAACGGCAGTTTTATTTCTGAAGAAGGCTATGACTGCAGAAATTACGGTTTACCGGACGGTATTTCCGAGATGAAGAAAATATTCGCTGAGATACTCGGCGTAAGTTCTGAAAATGTTATTGTGGGGAATAGTTCCAGCCTGAATATGATGTATGATGCTTTTGCAAGAGCATATTTATTTGGGATAAATGCCTGTGAACCGTGGAGCAAACTTAATAAGGTCCGGTTTTTATGTCCAGCTCCGGGTTATGACCGTCATTTTGCCATTTGTGAACAGTTTAATATGGATATGATAACAATTCCTATGAATGATAACGGCCCTGATATGGATATGGTTGAGGAATTGGTCCGCGAAGATGAATTAATAAAGGGCATATGGTGTGTTCCTGTGTACAGCAACCCGACCGGTGTAATCTATTCGGACGATGTCGTTAAAAGGCTTGCGGGAATGAAAACAAAAGCTGCGGATTTTCGTATATTCTGGGATAACGCTTACGCAGTGCATCATTTATATGAAGAAAACAGTATCTTAAACATTCTTGATGAATGTAAAAAAGCAGGTAACCAGGACAGGGTTTACATGTTTACTTCAACCGCGAAAATAACTTTTGCCGGTTCCGGTGTGGCAGCCATTGCTTCAAGTATTGAAAATGTCCGGCAGATAAAAGAAAAAATATGTATCCAGACGATAGGTCCAAACAAAATTAACCAGCTTTTACATGCACGTTTTTTCAAAAACTATGATGATATAAAAACACATATGGAAAAACACGCTAAAATATTAAGACCGAAATTTGAGGCAGTTTCAGAAATATTGAATAAAAACCTTTCCGGGCTGGGTATTGCGTCATGGACCACACCCAGGGGCGGATACTTCATAAGCCTTGATGTACATGAAGGATGCGCTAAAAGTGTTGTTTCAAAAGCAAAAGAGGCAGGTGTAACCTTAACTCCTGCCGGGGCAACATTTCCATACGGTTATGATCCGAAAGACAGGAACATCAGGATTGCTCCGACGTATCCTCCGCTTGATGAACTAAAAAAAGCAGTTGAGATTCTATGTATATGCGTGGAACTATCAGTTCTTGAAAAGATACTTTAGCTTTAGCATATTTATATAAATCACAGAAAGGAATGTGTTAAATTAACACGTTCTTTTTTTATAAAGTATTACGTAAGAAAATGGAAAATATACAGAAACAAAATGTTGGAGAAATATTCAAATTATATCTGGATTTTTAAGAGAAAAAAATATATAATATTTATGGTGTTAAAATTACAATAACATGATGTTATTATGTAATGTTGTCTTTACTTTTTAGATAAACTCCAGAAGCACAAAGAAATAATATCCAATTCGCTTGCATTTGCATTTAACATGTGATATGATGTATAAACATAATAACGTCTTTACCACGCTCGATAGTATGATAACAAGATTACTGGAGGTTGATGACGTGGCCGGCCTTAATAAATACAGTACAATTCCCTTATATTGTCAGTTAAAAAATATTATTCTTGAACAAATTGAAAATGGATATTTCGAGGAAGATTCTAAAATTCCTTCAGAACAAGACTTTTGCGAGAAGTATAATATTAGCAGGCCTACCGTGAGACAAGCTATAAACGAATTAACTAACAACGGCCATTTATATAAACTAAGAGGAAAAGGCACATTTGTATCAAAACGAAAATCAAGCATACATATTAAAGATTATACAGGGTTTACCGATTCAATATTAGACAGTCTCGATCCTGAAAATAAAGAAATTATTTCTGTTGTTACCGTATCGTCGGATGAATTTACAAAACTAAAAGAAGTATTTAATGTTAAGTCTGAAAAGAGCTATTTTTCATCCATTACATATATTAATAAACGCAATGAGGATACATTTTCAGTTAATGTTTCTTATATTCCGTTATCCTTATTCCCAGATATTGGGGAAGATATAAAAAATAAAAAACCTTCATTTGAAATTCTAAGAGGCAAGTACCCGCTGGTGCCTTGCAGCTCAAAAAGCACGCTTGAAGTAATCTATATCGACCAGATAGATGCCGGTCTTCTTCAGGTACAGCCCGGGCAAGCATTAATACAGGTTAATAATGTGCTATACTCTAAAAGCGGTCAGCCGGTTGAATATATTATATCAAAATACCGTGCCGATAAATGCAGGCTGATGTTTGAGAATCATAAATAATACATCTTATAGAATTATTATTCCAAAAAAATCCAAAGCTGCTTTTCTGATGCACAATAGTATTAAAGAACTATTGTACAATTAGGTATTAGCTAATTGTATATAAAATTTTATTTTGTTGCGGGAAGTTAAAATATGTGCTAAAATATCAGAAAAAAATAGCAAGCAGCTTTTATTACGCTGAAAATTTGCACCCCAATCTTTTAACGGAGCAAATTTATGCGTATAAGTTTAATCTGAGCTAAAGTCGAAATTAAAGGTTTTAGCAAGGATATATGCTTACATACCTGAAGTTATGGAGTATTCCGTGCGAAGGGGAACGTGATATAATTTTGCCCATCCGTACCGGTTGGGTTTTTTTAATGAGGAGGATAAATACTATGAAAAGAAAAATCTTGGTACTGTTCTTAACTTTCATACTAATATTACTTGTTTTTACATCCTGTGCTCAGGGAAAAAAGATTGAACAAATTAAAGTTGTTGCTCCTGCGGGTGCAACAGCCGTTAGCATTGTCAAGCCGATGAAGGATACTACCTCGCTTGACGGAACGAAAATCGATTATGAAGTTGTCCCTGCAACAGATTTGATTGTAGCAAGATTAACCGCAAAAGAGGCGGATTTAGCTATTGTTCCTGTTAATCTTGCCGCACAGCTGTATCAGAAGCAGATGCCGTATAAGCTCACGTCTGTTGTTACATGGGGAAACCTTTACATCGCGTCAACGGAAGACATTGAAGGATGGGATGCTTTAAAAGGTGAAGATGTTTATATGATGGGAAAAGGCCTTGTTCCCGATATAGTATTTAGAACTCTGTGCAAGGAAAACGGAATAGACCCCGATACAGATATTAACATTATATATCTGTCCGGAGCAACGGAGCTTGCGCCTAATTTCCTTGCGGGGAAAGCAAAAATATCGATGCTTCCGGAACCTGTTTTAACTACAGTAAAATTAAAGCAGCAAAATACAAAAGTATTTTTGGATTTGCAGCAGGAGTGGAAAAAATCGTTTGGAACAGATCTTGGGTTCCCCCAGGCAGGTATATTTGTAAGCGATGATTTAATTAGGAGTAATCCGAGCTTTGTAAAAAACTATATACAGGTATTGAATGAAGGAATGGATTGGATTAACGAAAATCCAGGGAAGGCAGGTGAATACGCGGAAGAGATGGAACTTGGGCTTCCGGCGGCTGTTGTCGAAAAATCCATGCCCGGCAACAATATAAAGCATGAGTATGTAAAGGATATACGGGCAGCACTTGATTCATTCTTTGAAGCATTATATGNTTTTAACCCTGATACTGTTGGGGGTAAAGTTCCAAATGATGAATTGTATTATGAAATACAGTGATGATTATTAAGTTTTATAACCCGATAAAATTCGCAAATACAGCGGGCGAGAAATTTTAGCACGCTTTTGGTTTTGGTAATACGAACCTGCTGCATTAAAGGCGAGGATATCTTATAACCCGGATATAATATGGCGGTAAAATATGAAAAATAAGCTTCAAGAATTTTCATATGTAATATTTATAGCGGCGTTTATTGTTCTGTGGCACTTTTTATCCCTTGGAAGGAAAACATTGATTTTTCCTTCCCCGTATGAAGTGCTGCTTTCTCTTGTTTCGATTATCCGCTCTAATATTTTTGTTCCTGTTATCGGCAATACTGTTAAAGCCGTTTTTTTAAGCTTTGCTATGGCTTTAATCCCAGCACTAATATTTGGTATATCAGGTAAGATTGTACCTGCTATATACATTGTTATGGATCGTATTTCAGCCGTCACCCGTTCAATACCGACAGTTGCGATCATCCTTATGGCTCTTTTACTGCTGCCTGTTTCGCTTACTCCTTTGATCATATGCTTTTTTGTTGTTTTTCCGGTTCTTTATACAAATATTGCAGAGGGGCTTGTAAGTGTTGACGGGCGTTTGCTCGAAATGGCAAAAAGCTATAGGATAAAAAAAAGAAAAATAATAACTGATATATACATTCCGTCGCTTAGGACTTTTTTAATAGCGGGCACTCGTTCCGCTCTTGGATTAAGCTTTAAGATTATAGTAACCGCGGAGGTTTTTAATTTTGTCAACAGCAATACAATCGGAGCGCAAATGTATATGCATAAAATACAAATAGATCTTGCCGGAATAATTGCGTGGACAATTGTTGTCGTAATAATTTCACTCCTGTTTGATTTAGTATTAAAAAAACTGTTTGAAAGGAGTGAAGCAAAATGATAAAGCTTATTGATATACACAAACAATTTCAGAATGTTATTGTGCTTGACGGAATAAATATGGAGTTTAAAGAAGGCATGATAACAGCAATATTAGGCCCTTCGGGATGCGGAAAAACAACTCTTTTGTCTATAACCGCAGGTTTAATCGAACCAACCCGCGGTGAGGTAATCGGAATGGAGTCGAAAAAATCGGGTTTTATATTCCAGGAGCCAAGACTTCTTCCGTGGAAGAATGCAGAACAAAACCTTGAATTTGTCCTTCCGGACGATATAGATAAGTCCAAGAAAAAACAAATATGCAGCGATATTTTAGCTCAGGTTGGCCTTTCTGGATTCGAAAAACATTACCCGTCTCAGCTGAGCGGAGGCATGAGCCAGAGACTTGCCATGGCAAGGGCTTTTATTGTAAAATCGGATATTCTTTTTATGGATGAACCGTTTCAGTTCCTCGATTTAAAAAGACGTGCGCAGATGATTGATCTGCTGAAAAACCTCTGGATTAAAAGAAAGCCTGCGGTAGTTCTTGTAACTCATGATGTTCAGGAGGCACTTCTTTTATCCGATAAAATTTATATTCTTTCCGATAAACCGGCAACTGTTGTAACAGAAATAAAAAACCCAATGCCTTTCAGTTTAAGAACGGTGAAAAACTCTGAATTCTACAAGCTTGAACAGGAAATAATAAATGACTACCTTTTGTCCTGATCATCAGGTTCCATCTCTATTCCCCTTGTATACGCGCAAAAACTTATGTATGATGTTCTTGTGTTTTTATATTACTAACAGGGAAAGGGTTTGCAATGCTTCGCAAGGATTTTTATTATGATTTGCCTCAATCGCTTATAGCTCAGTATCCGTCACAGGAAAGAGATATGTCGAGGCTTCTTGTTCTTGACAGGAAAACAGGCAAAACAACTCATGTTTTGTTTAAAAATATTATTGATTACGTGAAAAAAGGCGACTGCCTTGTTATAAACAATACAAGGGTTATACCTGCGCGTCTGTTGGGTGAAAAAGAAGATACCGGAGGTAAAATTGAGTTTGTTCTTTTAAAAAACAAAGGTGATGATATTTGGGAAGTAATTCTTAAGCCCGGGAAAAGGGCAAGAAAAGGGGCAAGGTTTGTATTCGGCGGCGGAATACTGAGCGCTGAAATAATTGATGTTGTTGAAGAAGGAAACAGGCTTGTCAGGTTTTTCTACAACGGGATTTTTGAGCAGGTCCTTGATAAAGCAGGGATTATACCGCTTCCTCCTTATATAACGTCAAATATTGAAGACTATGAAAGATATCAGACTGTTTATTCACGATATAAAGGCTCTGCAGCGGCGCCAACCGCCGGCCTGCATTTTACACAAGAGCTTATGGACAGGCTTAAAAACAGCGGGGTTAAATTTGCCGAACTTACGCTTCATGTCGGTATTGGCACTTTTCGTCCGGTAAAAACCGAAAATATTGAAGATCATCGTATGCATAAAGAGTATTACAGCATAAGTAAAGAAGCATGTGAAATCATTAACGAAACCAAATCGGAAGGTGGGCGCATAATAGCTGTAGGAACGACAAGCTGTCGGGTTCTCGAAACAATCTCAACCGATGCAGGTTTTGTGAAGCCCGGCGAAGGAGAAACAGGGATTTTTATTTATCCCGGATATCGCTTTAAAGCCATAGACGGGCTTATAACTAATTTTCATCTTCCTGAGTCGACATTACTGATGCTAATAAGCGCTTTCGCCGGCAGGGAAAATGTTTTGTCCGCATATAAAGAAGCTATAAGCATGAAATACCGGTTTTTCAGTTTTGGCGATGCGATGCTGATTATTTGACACAACATGTTATAAAATTGTTTTTAATCAAATTCTAATCATTGACTAACGGGTTTTTCATAGTGATGCAGTATACTTTTATTAAATTATGCATCAGGTTGAATTTTTGAATGTCGACGTAAAGCAGGCAAATAAATGAATTCAGCTGCTTAAAGCTCTTTAGGAGGATGAGAATATGGAACAGAATAAAAATGGCAAGTTTGTATGGGGAATAATATTGGTATGTGTCGGATGCCTGTTAATCCTGAGTAACCTTGGTGTGGTTCCTTCATTTGGAAGGCTGATTGGACTTTTCTGGCCGCTTATTATAATCTTTACGTCTTTGATGTTCCACTTTGGGTATTATACAAACAGGAAAAACGTTGGGTTATTGGTACCGGGCGGCATACTGCTGACGGTTGGTATCATATGCCAGGCATCAATGCTGTGGGGTTTATGGGGCTTTTTGTGGCCCGGGTTTATTCTTGCTCCGGCAGTAGGTTTGTTTGAGCTGTATATATTCGGAAACCAGGAAAAAGGCTTGCTAATTCCGGTCGGAATACTATCAGGTTTGTCATTGATTTTTTTCACAATGAATTTTCGGGCACTTGGAACATTCGCAAGATACCTGGTTCCAATTATTTTAATCATCATTGGTATTTCCATTCTTTATAAAAACAAAACACAGCAGGAACAACACTATGCTCAAAACGGCCATCAGGATAAATATGAAGATAACAGCCATATGTAAAATAAAAAATTAACGCTATTTTATCAAAGTATATCAGAAGGAACCGTCCTTCAGAAGGCCGGTATGAATAAAGAGAAGCGAATTGACTTCCGCAGTTGACATGAAACAGGGCAAAAGATAATATTAAAACTGATTATTGACAGCAAAGGATGTTTTTATGGCAGCTATAAAATACGAACTTATTCATAAATGCAAACAAACAGGAGCAAGGCTTGGGAGGGTTCATACTCCTCATGGAAGCTTTGACACTCCTGTTTTTATGCCTGTAGGCACCCAGGCCTCGGTAAAAGGGATGTCTCCCGATGAGGTAAAAAGCATTGGTGCAAAAATTATACTGGGAAACACTTATCACCTTTATTTGAGGCCGGGCGGTGAAATAATAAAAAAGGCCGGAGGGCTGCACGGATTTATGAACTGGAGTCTTCCGATTCTGACTGACAGCGGCGGTTTCCAGGTTTTCAGCCTTGCCAATTTACGTGATATAAAAGAAGAAGGCGTTACATTCAGATCCCATATAGATGGTTCGAAGCATTTTATTTCTCCCGAGAAATCAATAGAGATACAAAATGCTCTTGGCGCCGATATTATTATGGCTTTTGACGAATGCGTCCCTTATCCCTGCGAATACGAATATGCAAAAAAATCAATGGAAATGACAACAAGGTGGGCAATACGATGCAGGAATTTTCATCAAAATACTGAGAAACAGGCTTTGTTCGGCATTATTCAGGGAAGCACGTATGAAGACCTAAGGCGTGAAAGCGCAAAACAGATAACATCGCTTGATCTGCCCGGATACGCGATTGGAGGCCTTAGTGTCGGCGAACCTGCTGAAATTATGAACGATATTCTGGAAAAAACAGTGCCATTTATCCCGGAAGACAGGCCAAGGTACCTTATGGGGGTTGGAAGCCCCGATTACCTTATAGACGGCAGCATCCGCGGGATTGATATGTTCGACTGCGTACTTCCTACAAGAATTGGCCGAAATGGTACTGTTTTCACTTCGGGCGGCAGGATAATCGTGCGGGACGCAAAGTATGCCGAGGATTTTTCACCAATTGATCCTGAGTGCGACTGCTACGCGTGCAGGAACTTCTCGCGGGCATATATAAGGCATTTGTTCAAATGCAGGGAGATGTTCGGTTTAAGGCTTGCAACATGGCATAACCTCAGATTTTTAGTAAAACTTATGGAAAATGTACGGGACGCAATAAAAAATGACAGGCTTGCCGATTTCAGAGATGAATTCTTTGAAAACTTTGGTTACACTGCAAATATTAATTAATCGCCAAAATACTGAATGTAGTTTAAACGTTAAATTTAATAATTATTGAATTATTATACAATAACGGAAACAAGAGCTTCATTTGCAAGAGTTATATAGTTCATTCCGCTGCAAATTCCATATTATTGTATAATAGTTCCTGATATCCCCGTAAATAACGACAAATAAGCAGCGGCATAAAAAATAAACGGTTGAACTGGCTGGTTTTATTTAGTATAATGTTTGATGTGATTTCGGAAAGAATGCTTATGTTTTCTATAACAGGGCAAAATTCAGTTATATAAGGCTTTCTTTCAAAAATCAGAAATAAGTTTATTACGTTAACGTTTAAACTAAAACTAATATATTATAGTTTAGTAAAAGAAAGCTTTTTTGCTATGCTTTTTGGAGTATGAAAGGAGAAATTATATGAACTTGCTATTAACGGCTTTTGCCGAAGGTGCGGCAACCGATACCGCCGAAATGGCCGGGGGAGGCTGGCTGGCGTTTCTTGTACAATTCGGCCCGCTTATCCTGTTATTCGGTCTTATGTATGTTATTTTAATACTTCCGCAGCGGAAAAAAGAAAAGAAAACACGCGAAATGATTAACCAGGCCATTGTTGGCGATAAGGTTATATCAATTGGCGGAATAAGCGGAAAAATAATAAATATTAAGGATGACGAATTTACTATTGAAACAGGAAACGAACGGACAAAGGTAACAGTGAAAAAATGGGCAATAAAAGAAGTTGAAAAACCAATTTCAGAATAAAGAATGCGGGAATTTTTTTCAGCCTTTGAATAAGAAATAAAAAACAGTACAACCCCGGCCTGAAAGGACGGGGTTTGTTGTAATACGGTCTGAACGCATTGGCCGGTTACCCGGAGGTAAAAAGGTTGGTAGAATATCTTGCTGTTGGTAAAATTGTCAATACTCATGGTGTACACGGAGAAATGAAGGTTCTTCCTTTAACAACCGATATCTCGCGTTTTGATTACCTTAAAATAGTGTGGGTAGAAAATAACGGGGGATTAACGGAACACTTCGTAAAAAAAGTACGGTATCATAAAAATTTTGTTCTTATTACACTAAGCGGCATAGATACTTTGGAAAAGGCTTCAGAGTATAAGAACTGTTATATCAAAGTGAATAGAGAATATGCACGGCCTCTTGAAGAAGACGAATATTTTATTGCGGATCTTTTAGACTGTGATGTTTATCAAGAGGCAGTTTTTCTTGGCAAAGTAACAGATGTTCTTCAAACCGCTGGAAATGATGTTTATGTCGTTTCCGGAGATAAATACGGTGAGATCCTTATACCGGCGATTGTTTCGGTTGTTCTTGATGTTGATATTGAAGGAAAAAGGATATTGGTAAAACTCCCTGAAGGGTTGGTTGAAAACAATGATCTTTGATGTGTTGACGCTTTTCCCTGAAAGCGTAGACAGGTTTCTGTCGGAAAGCATAATCGGAAGAGCGCGGGAAAAAGGGTTATTAACTGTTAACTGTTATAATATAAGGGATTTTTCGCTTGATAAACATAAAAAAGTCGATGACTATCCTTACGGCGGAGGCAGCGGAATGGTAATGACGCCGCAGCCGATATATGACGCGTGGCTTTATGTGACAAAAAAACTTTCTTATCGCCCCAAAACGATATATATGAGCCCTCAGGGGAAAGTCCTTGATCAGAATACGGCTTTGCGTTTAAAGCAGGAAGGACATATAATTATATTATGCGGACATTATGAAGGCATAGACGAGCGTGTGCTTGAAGAAATAGTTGATGAGGAAATATCAATAGGGGACTACGTTTTAACAGGTGGTGAACTGCCGGCGATGGTTCTTATTGATTGCATAGGCCGCCTTGTCGAAGGTGTGCTTCCGTCGCAGGAAGCTTATAGCTGTGAATCGCATTTCAACGGACTTCTTGAACATCCGCAGTACACGCGGCCGTACGAATTCTTAAACAAGAAAGTGCCTGACATCTTATTGTCTGGACATCATGCCAACATAGAAAAATGGCGCTTTGATAAAATGGTTGAAAACACGAAAAAAAAGAGGCCGGATTTATATTTAAAATATATAAACAACAAAAAAACTGGTGATTGATGTTTTTGTAACGGGATAAAAATAAACACACTCTCTACCGATTGAGGTTACCGATTCCTCTGTATATTATGAAAAGGTGATTTTATTGGGAAATAATATAAAAAAAGAGCCTTTGGCATATCGTATGATGCCTAGGACGCTTGAGGATTTCGTCGGCCAGGAACATATTGTCGGAAAAGGAAAACTGCTTGAACGAATGATCCGCGCCGACAGGGTATCGTCAATTATACTTTACGGCCCTCCAGGGACCGGGAAAACGTCGCTTGCCCGTATAATCGCAAATACGACAAAATCGGTTTTCCACCAGCTAAACGCTGTTACTGCCGGAGTTAAGGATATAAAGCGGATTGTTGAAGAAACTTCAAATACATTTCTTAACCAGTCTGGCCGCTGTGTATTGTTCATAGATGAAATACACCGTTTTAACAAAGCTCAACAGGATGCCCTGCTTCCGTATGTAGAGAACGGAATGGTTGTCCTTATTGGCGCGACAACGGAGAATCCTTTTTTTGAAGTAAACAAAGCATTGATTTCACGTTCCACGGTTTTTATGCTGAACCCTTTAACAAATGAAAATATAATTGACATTATTTTAGAAACCCTCAATGATAAAGAACGCGGCCTTGGAAACCTTAACATAGATATTGACAGGGATGCGCTCAATCTTTTGGCTGATTTAGCCGGTGGTGACGCAAGAATTGCGTTAAATGCCCTCGAACTTGCTGTTTTAACATCCGAAACAGACAAAGACGGGAGGTATAAAATATCAGTAACTACTGTAGAGGAATGCATCCAAAAAAGAGCCGTTCGTTTTGATAAATCCTACGAGGCCCATTATGACAATATAAGCGCTTTTATAAAATCAATGCGAGGCAGTGATCCGGATGCGACCTTGTTCTATCTTGGCAGGGCCCTGTATGCCGGTGAAACGCCGGAGTTTTTAATCCGAAGAATAATAATCTGCGCTTCAGAAGATGTGGGAATGGCTAACCCGAACGCACTTACCGTTGCGGTTGCCGCGGCGCAGGCAATTGAACGAATAGGGATGCCGGAAGCCAGAATACTGCTTGCACATGCCGCCGTTATGGTCGCCGCAAGTCCGAAATCAAATTCCTGCTATAAGGGAATAGATGCAGTTTTGTCGGACCTTAAAACGAAAAACACAGGCGAGGTCCCGATGCATTTAAGGAATGCGCCGGTTAAAGGAATGTCGGATCTTGGTTATGGCAAAGGCTATTTATACGCGCATGATTTCCCGGGTAACATTGTTGACCAGGACTATCTTCCGGACGAGATAAGAGGGACATTATATTATCAACCTACCCAAAACGGATATGAAGCAAAAGTGTATGACTGGCTTAAAAAACGCAGAAACAAAAAAACCGGCGGATAAGAAACAGGAGGGACTATGTTAAAAAGAGTTTTAGCCTGGATAGCACTTATATTTCTATTGCTTATTATAACAAACATACTTTTTATTCATGTGTATGTGACCGAGAGTGTTACTATTTTTTTACTGTATGTTCTAATTCTGTACTTTGGAAGGAACAGAGAACATACAGCCGAAGGTACAGGGGAAGAAGAAATGGACAATAACGCTGTAACACCTGAAACAACAGAAGATAATGAAAGCGGTGATAATGCGGACAAACCGGAACTAATGGAATAAAATGCCGGTATTATTTGAATGGAATATGCATCCTGTGCTATAATTTATTTAATAAATGCCGCAAGGAGGATTTTGTTTTTGCTATCAAACAGTAAGGATGATCTGTCGCAATTACTGCGGGAAAAAGGTTATAAAATAACCGAACAGCGAAAAGCGGTTCTTGAAATAGTCATGGAACATGATGGGGAGCATTTGAGCAGCCAGGAAATATATGAACTTGTAAAAAAGAAGTATCCCGATGTTGGTGTTGCAACTGTTTACAGGACGCTTCCCGTACTTGAAGAGCTTGGTTATGTCTATACAGTCGACCTCGGAGATGGCTGCGCGAGGTACGAATTGCAACGCGAAGGCCAACAGCACCGGCACCACCATCTTATCTGTGAATGCTGCGGCGAAATTACCGAAGTAAAGGACGATCTTCTTGATGAAATCGAAAAAAAAATCTATGACAATTATGGATTTACTATAAAAGATCACAGAGTAAAATTTTACGGAATTTGCTCCAAATGCGGTAAATGCTAAATTCACTGTTATCTGTCCTTCCAATAAAGTTAAATTTATAAAAATAGCCTTTAGGGCTTTATTTTTTTGGCATAATTAATGGACTTGTTCAATATATTATATTGGATTAAGTGACCCGATTTATGTTTTTTCATAACAAGAATGCGGATGACTTGTTTTAATGAAATTGAAACAGAGGGGGAAAAGCTGTGGAAAGAGATTACAGGATATATGAAGATATAGCCGAAAGAACAAACGGAGATATTTACATCGGTGTTGTCGGTCCTGTCAGGACAGGAAAGTCAACATTCATTAAAAGGTTTATGGATGGTTTGGTAATTCCGAATATTCCTAATCAATACGATAGAGAAAGAGCGATAGACGAAACGCCGCAAAGCGGTTCGGGGCGAACGATAATGACCACAGAGCCGAAATTTGTGCCCAATGAGGCGGTTACAATTACCATGGATGAGAACTCAACGATGAACGTAAGGCTTGTTGACTGTGTAGGATATCTTGTTAAAAGCGCTTTGGGGTATTTGGAGGATGAATTGCCAAGAATGGTTCACACACCATGGCTTGAACACGCGATACCATTTGAAGAAGCAGCAGAAATGGGAACAAGGAAAGTCATACGAGAGCATTCAACTATAGGAATTGTAATGACAACCGACGGCTCTTTTACGAATGTACCAAGAGAAGAATATGAGGAAGCCGAGGAAAAGGTAATTGCAGAGCTGGAGGCTAACAACAAACCATATATTATTATTTTAAACTCAGCTTTCCCTGATAATCCTGATACAAGGCAAATGGCCGAGCGACTAAGTGAAAAATATAGAAAACCGGTAATACCAATGGATTGTCTGAACATGACAATAAGGGATATTCACCATGCAATGAAGACAATTCTATATGAATTCCCTGTACGAGAGGTATCGATTGATATTCCGCGCTGGGTTACACGGCTTGATAATCAGCATTGGCTTAAGAATGATATCATAAAGGCAATTAATGAAGTATTTGAAGAAAAAGCAACGATAAGACAAATTAGTGATAACGCGTGTAAATTTGACAATTACGATTTTATAAAAAACGGTCGGATCTCAGAAATGAAGCTTGGGCAGGGCAGAATAAACATGGAGCTGAATATGGCCGATGGGCTATTCTATAATATACTGAACACCGAAACAGGCCTTGACATTAAGGGTGAGCATGAATTATTCAGCATTTTGAAGGAACTCGCGGGAATAAAAACCGAATACAGAAAAATTGAATATGCTTTGCATGAAGTTAAAACGAGGGGATATGGAGTGGTCACTCCTCAGCTTGAAGAGTTGAAATTAGAGCCACCGGAAATTATCCGCCAGGGAAGCAGGTTTGGAATAAAACTGCGTGCAAGCGCTCCTTCAATACACATGATTCGTGCTGATATTGAAACGGAAATTTCTCCTCTTGTTGGCTCGGAAAGGCAATCCGAAGAACTTGTAAATTACCTTCTTAAAGAGTTTGAAGGCCAGCCGGAAAAACTGTGGGAATCGAATATATTCGGTAAATCGCTGCATGAATTGATCACCGAAGGACTTCAGAACAAGCTCTACAGAATGCCTGAAGACGCGCAGATGAAACTGCAGGAAACACTGCAAAGAATAATAAATGAAGGCAGCGGCGGCCTGATATGCATTATTCTATAACGTCACTAATGATACCCGTTTCTTCTATCTTAAATTAAGCACTTCTCTTGCCCGGCTCTTCCGGGCTTTTTTTTATTTCTAATATACAAGAGTAAGACAAACTACCTTAAAAAATAAAACATGAAAAGACAAAATTAGTGGTATAATATTCATGATAAATAATATAAAAGGGAACTATACATATAGAAAGGAGACTTGAAATGTCTGAATCTACAGAAAAAAGCAGGGGACAAAGGCTTATAGAAAAACTTGAATACAAAAGCGCTAATGCCTGGGAAAAAATCCCTGATCGTGAAAAGGTGTTTCAATTTTGTGATGGATACAAGGCTTTTCTTGATAAAGCTAAAACAGAACGGGAGTATGTAAAAGAGGCGGTTTTATTAGCTGAAAAATCCGGTTATGAAAACCTTGACAAAATAATTGCTGAAGAACTGCCGTTGACAACCGGGGATAAGATATACCGTGTTGTTAAAAACAAAGCAATTGTTTTTGCGATTATTGGAAAAAAACCAATGGAAAACGGGACAAGAATGCTTGGGGCGCATATTGACTCGCCGCGGCTGGATTTAAAACAAAAGCCGATTTTTGAAAATACCGATATGGTGTTTTTGAAAACACATTATTACGGTGGCATTAAGAAATATCAATGGGTTACAATACCTCTTTCGCTGCACGGTGTTATTATTAGAAAAGACGGAACGAGCTTAGAAATCAATATCGGTGAAAGCGATGACGATCCTGTTTTTACAATCACCGATTTGCTACCGCATCTTGCAAAAGAACAAATGGAAAAGAAACTTGGCGAGGCTATCACCGGCGAAGGGCTTAATTCACTTGCAGGCTCAATTCCGTATGATGACAAGGATGTTAAGGAAAAGGTAAAGCTTAATATCCTAAGTATTTTGCATGAGAAGTATGACATAACGGAAGAAGATTTCCTCAGTGCCGAACTTGAGCTTGTGCCTGCATTTAAGGCAAAAGATATCGGGTTCGACAGGAGCATGATTGGTTCTTATGGACAGGATGACAGGGTGAGTGCTTATACGTCAATGATGGCTATTTTCCACATTGACGATCCTGAATACACCTCGGTTTGCGTTCTCACCGACAAGGAGGAAATAGGAAGTATAGGAAACACAGGCGCAGAATCACGTTTTCTTGAAGATTTTCTTGCGGATTTATGTTATCTTACATCAAAGAACTACTCTGATATTGTTCTTCGGCGTTGTCTTAATAATTCGGTGATGCTGTCTGCCGATGTAAACGCAGCGCTGGATCCGAATTATGAAGGGACGCATGATAAGCTTAACGCCGCTTATATGGGAAAAGGCATCGCGGTTTTGAAGTACGCCGGCGCTCGCGGTAAAGCCGGTGCTTCGGATGCTCATGCTGAATTGTTCGCGAATGTAAGAAAGCTTTTCAATGAAAATGATGTTCCATGGCACTCAACCGAGCTCGGCGCTGTCGATAAAGGCGGGGGAGGAACAATTTCAAGATACGTTGCAAATCTCGGCGTGGATGTGCTCGACTGCGGAGCGCCTGTTCTAAGTATGCATTCCCCGTTTGAAGTAACAAGCAAAGTTGATGTATATTCAGCATACAAAGGGTATAAGGTCTTTTTGAAAAAATATGAATAATTAAACTTAAACGCTTCCAATATACCTTTAACAGCAGGCTTTTTATGCCTGCTGTTTGTGTTGCATGCGAAAAGAAGTTAAGAAGAAGTATTGTACAATAGTGAAAAAAATGTAGGGTTGTATCCTCTAAAAAATAGAATGGTATTAAGTTGCGCTGCGCTTTATTAATGTACAAAAAGATGATATTATATAAATAACGAAGCTTAAATAATAGCCTATAAGCCGTGTTCATAAGAGGCTGACGCCTGTTAACGAAGCATCCCATATTGTTTGCGTTGTAAAATGCAATCGTATTTATGAATGTGAGGATATAATATGAAAAAGAAAGTTTTTGCCGTTCTATTATTGATTATATCGGCAGTAGTTATCTCAATTCCATCATTTGCGCTGGATGATATATATGTAGTAAAGGGAGATATAAAAGTTTATGTTAACGACACTTTGATCGGCTTCGATGTACAGCCGTTTTTTTATAAAAGCAGGACAATGGTGCCTATACGAGGTGTTTTTGAAGCAATGGGCGCTGCTGTTGAATGGGATAACTATACAAAAACGGTTGAAGTCTCAAAAGGAGTTACTGAAGTTAGAGTTCAATTGGACAANCATGTCGCATTGGTTGACGAAAAAAGAATATCAATGGATGTTCCAGCAGTTGGGCTTAACGGCAGAATATTCGTTCCGGTCAGGTTTATAAGTGAAGCCTTAGGAGCTGATGTTGACTGGGATAACAATACAAAAACGGTATATATTAATGAAAATACATATAATAAAGATCTTGGAAACATATTAAACGGTGGCAGGTACGCGACTGATGGCGTATGGAATTACTATATTCTTCAGGATGGCGTGCTGGTTCGTGAAAATAATGAAACTAAAATGCAGGAGAAGATTACTGAGCGTACCGTATGCGATTTACATATATTAGATGACTGGATATACTGCATAGGCGTTGACAATGGAATTCAAAAAGTAATGCGCTTTTTAAAGGATGGTTCGTCACAAAAAGAAATTGTGATAGATGGGCCTGTTCAATCAATGCAAATACTAAATGGATGGATATATTACAGTCCGAGCGATTCTAATAAACTTTACCGTACAAGCATGGACGGGACGGTTACGGAAAAAGTGCTTGAGGACGGTGACTTTTCACCAAAAAACTGGTTTGTTCAAAACAGTTTTATATATTATAAAAATACAGCAAAAGCCGGTGCCATATGCTGTGCAAGGATTAATGGGACTGGGATAAGAGCTCTTGTGTATGATTCGTATAAATACAGATTGAAACTGATAGATGATAATTATATTTATTTGGTACGAGATGACGGCGAAAAAGGTTTTTATCGTGTGCCGCTTGTAGGCGGGACACCTGATAAAATACTTGATGAAGCACCTCTTTGTTTAAATTCCGACGGATACTGGCTTTACGCAGCCGTGAAAACCAGTAACGGCAGCAGTTTAATTAAGAAACAAATAAAAAATGGGAATGAAACATATACAATAAACGAATACAAAGAATCGGATACCCCGAAAAGTATATATTTAAGCGATCAGTCCATTTACTACACTTTGGTCAGGGGAACTGAAGAAATGGTCTTTCAAATGAGCCTTTACGGCCAGGATGTAAAGGCTTTGTCATGGATATACGGCAAGGACTATTACCGTGTAAGGGACATACTGTCAAATACCCAAATGAAACATAATACACTTACAGGTTTCGCTTCGCTTCAAATGATAACAGTACAGACCGAAGGAACAATTAGTACAATAATAAATGAAATCAAGCTAAACAATTCACAACCGCTTTACTACCAAAAAACCAAGGCTGAAAACAACAATGACCTTGAAATATGGGTTGACAGGGATAATGTTTACATAAAAAAGCCTGATGAGGACCATTGGAGTATGAATGCGGCAGATAAATCAGATAAGCTATTTGCGAATATCTCGGTTTTTAATTTGTTAAGACCAACGCAGGAATTATGCAACACTTTTTTTGTAACAGACCAGGAAGGTAAGTATATTCTTTCCGGTAGCGGCACTTTTCAGATATTTCTCCAAAACTTTTTGCAAGACAAAGGAAATAGAGCACTTACTATATCCGATTACATAGATCATTTAGAAATCAACGCTGTAATAAACAAGGACTATTATATCGAGCAGTTGGATATTAAGGTGGAGCTCGGAACGACCGGTTCCAATGGCATGCCTGTAAATAACAGCATAATACATTATCAATATGTAAACAGCCAGTTCAACAGCGTATTTTTAAACTTGCCTTATTCTGTAAAACTATCTGTAAATGCAAAAGAAAAAGCTGATTCTAATATTGAATCAGGTGTAGAAAAATTTAACGAAGCAAAATATCAGGAAGCCGTTCAATATTTTGATGCAGCAATAGCTGCCTATAATAAATCATATGACGCCTATTTTTATAAGGGAAAAGCGCTTTATTACCAGGGAAAATATGAGGAAGCCATTCTAACGTATGATAAATGCCTTGAACTGGAAGCTGATAATTATGACATATTGGCCCATCAGGGTCTATGTTACCTTGGACTTGGCGATTTGGCAAAAGCCGAAGAAATCGCAAACGCTGTAATTGAAGCAGACAACAAAAACAAACTGGCGTATAACCTTCTGGGATTGGTTTATTTTAAACAGGAAAAATTCACTGACTCTTATAAACTATTTGAAAAAGCTGTTTCAATTGACAAAGATTATTATGATGCCTGTCTTAATATGGCATNCTCNCTTTTTAACATGGGCAGTTATACAAAATGCGTTAACGCGGCGGATGAATTTCTCAAACGTTTTCCGAACGACAGAGATCTTCTGCTGATAAAAGCATCAAGTTTATCAAAACAAGGCAATTCACAGAAGGCAATAGAAGTATTTAATCAGATTCTTAACCTTGATCCTGCAAACGATTTTGTTGCAATGACGTATATAGCGCTTGAATACGAAAAACTTCAGGAATTTGACAAAGCACAGGAGTATGCTGACAGGGCAAAGTCCGTCTATCCAAATTACAGCCTTTTGGTATATATTTTGGAAAAGTTGGAATACGAACGATTTACGCTTTCCGGACAGAAAATTGTAAATTTTATCAAAGATTATTACCTTTTTTATAATGAATCAGAAGAAGTGTTGGAAGCGATATCCGCATTCCTTAATAAAGGGGAAGCATATACCTTAGGAGATATTGTTAAATTGGTCGATGCGATAAAAAGTCCCGACGACGATATGACTTTACTGCTTACAGGCAGTGATTATGATTCTTATATGAACCGCAAGGCAGATGCTTTAGTTTCGGCAAAACAGCAGGACGACAATACTGTGTATATAAGAATAAGTGATTTCTCACAGGGAACCGGAGTAATATTTAACGAATATATACAATCCATTGAGAACCCCGAAGATAAAACACTGATAATAGACCTGAGAGATAATAGCGGCGGACTTACCAGTGAAGCAGGNATAATGCTTGATGCTCTTCTTCCCGAATGCTTTACAAGCTATTATATCGAACGCGGCGGGTATATAACAACGAATCAATCCGGAAAAAGCTGTGTTAAGTTTTCAAAAACAGCAATCCTTGTTAATGAAAAAACCGCGAGTGCTGCAGAACTTTTAGCCCTTGGCCTGAAAACACATTTAGACGATGTTGCAATAATAGGCAGGCAGACGATGGGGAAGGGAGTAGGCAAGATTGTATATAACGACCTGAACAGAAAATACGCGCTTTACCTTGTAAACCATTACTGGAATGTGCTTCAGAAGAATATACACGGTACGGGAATAGAAGTCGATATTACGGTTGAAAGTGACGCTGATTTTCCAAAAGCGATAAATGAATTTGTTAAAAAATAGATTTGTTATCCTATACGCAGTAGATAGACATTGGGGTGGTTCTCATATCTATCCCCTTGTCTACCCGCTGAAACTTTAAACTTAAGTGGAGGGATAGTAAAATGAAAAGCAAAAGAACCAATCAATCAGAAAAGGCCGGTATGAAAAACAGAATAAAAGTCAAAAAAATTGATGACTCTATATGGCTTATGGATGATAACGGCGAGGCGACAGGGTATCTTGTTTGCGGTAAGAAGAAAGCCGTTGTTATTGACACAATGAACGGTATCGCGGATGTTCATGCAGTTGTCAGAGAAATCACAAGTCTTCCGCTTACAGTTATAAATACACACGGTCACTGTGACCATATTTTCGGTAATGTGTACTTTAATTGTGATTGTTTTTTACATACCGACGATATAGAAATTGCCGCAGAACATATCAGATTTCCCTGGTTTGTTAAGATTTGTCAAAAAAAGAAGATTAAAATGCCGCCATTTAAGGCAATTAATGACGGCGATGCAATCGACCTTGGCGGGCTTACACTTGAAGTTATATCGCTGCCCGGGCATACCCCCGGAGGAATATGCCTGCTTTTAAAAGAAAAACGTATATTATTTACCGGTGACAGCGTTAATCATCATCTTTGGATGCAATTAAAAGAAAGTCTGCCTCTAAAAACATTTCTTGTAAATCTTGATAAAATTTCATGGGTAACCGAAAAGGCGGATAAAATACTACATGGTCACGCTCAGGATTTTGATGATATTTCGTTGTTTGATGAACTACGGTCCGGTATTAAAGAACTCATCGAAACGAAAGGAAAAGGCAAAACAAGAAACAGTACGAAGTACAAATGGTTCGGCGGCATTGCAAAACAATACCCTTTCGGCAGTGACACAAGCGTTATTTGCTACAACGACGAAAAAATGGATTGAAGAAGTTCAAGCCTCTCCGAACAGCTTAGCCGCATTATTATATAAAATTGCTTCTCTTTCGTCTTCCGAAAGTTCAAGCCTGAGAAATCTGTCCAGTTCATCGCTGTGCCTCCACATGGGGTAATCCGAGCCGAACATGAACTTATCAACACCGTGGCTTCGAATCATATCAACTGCTTCAGCCGGTTCAAGAAAGGCTAACGAACTTGAAGTATCCATGAAAACATTCCTGCCAATCAAATATTTGCGGGAATCCTCCCACATCCTGTAACCTCCGAAATGGGCGGCAATAACAATCAGATCCGGAAACTTGTCAAGAATGCGGGCAAGACGGATGGGGCTTGAAGAATCCTGGTTNTGATCCCCCATATGGATTAACAGGGGGAGCTCTCCGGCAATGGCTTTGTAAACAGCCATCATTGAGGGTTCGTCAATAACAAAATGCTGAAATTCCGGGTGCAGTTTGATCCCTCTTAACCCCAAGGAAACTATCCTTTCAACTTCAGCATCAATATCCTCAAAGCTAAAATGTAAGGTACCAAAACCAATCATGTTGCTATGGCTTTTAACAACGTCAGCAATATAATTGTTGATGGNTTTCACCTGATCTGAATGAGTTGCGGAGGAATGAACCAGGTAGCGGTCTACGCCAATCTGTCGGCCGCTTTTCAGAAGTGCGTCAACAGTGCCACTTTCATACATATTGCGATTATAATACCTTCCGATGTTTTCTACGGCCTTTTCAGCAATGTTGTCAGGGAAGATATGGTTGTGAACATCAAAAATTTTGTATTTTTTATTCAAAAGCATCATTATCCTTTATTATAAAAAAACGTAAAGAGCATGAACTTCAGTAGTAAAAAAAACAAAACTTACGCAGACAGTTGTAAATATTAACTGCCTGCGGAGATTTATGGCTGTTTATCATAAAAAATTTGTATTAATTTAAATCAATATACCGCGCTGTTACGCCGTTCAGACTGTTAAGTTCATTAACCAGGGCCTCTACATCTTCTTTACTTCCACAAGGCTGCAATACGATAATCCCGTCTAATGAACATGCATCGTCGCTAACTTCATGCAGTCCCAAACGTGCTCTAATCTTACACCCGTTTTTTGTAAGTGTCTCCTGGAATTTTACCGCATTATCAATTCTATTGTCCATGCGAATACCGATAATATAGTAACAAGACATTAAAATAACCTCCTATGCGCCAAAAACTGTATAATATTTTATATAATTATAACAATTAAGTACTTTTGATACAAGCACTGTACAATTAATCAATTGGTTCTGTTACAAATATATTTTTTTGTTTTAGCGTATAGGGCCTTTCACTAAAATCAAGATTTCTTCAACCCAATTATTCAAATCATGGAGAGAGTTATAATTAGATTATTGATTAGGTTGATAAAATGAATACTTGAATACGAAGGAGTTTAAGTTTATTATAGAAATTGGAAGGAAGGCTTCGAAATGATACAGAAGCAATGCAAATTATTAAATGCACATGTACATAGAATGTGTTTTGACAAATATTCTATTTATACATCCATGGCCAAGGTTATTCATAGATGGGATAAAAAAACAAAAGAACTTATTTCTTCTGTTACGGTACCTCCGAATGATAATTTAAAAAAAGGAGCGCTGTTATGTGTAGATGAGAAAAATATCTATTTCAACAGTATTTACTTTTTTCATGTGATGGACAAAAAAGCTTGATAAATATTTTAGTATTAGGAATTTGTCTGACAAATAAAAGGAGCGGATACAGATGAACCATGCTGTCGAATTAAGATGGCTGGAAAAAAACACGGTTTCCTCT
>JGI24711J26586_10000770_pt1 | contig 25085 bp, 23 predicted proteins | sample BioPla3DNA1_FD_26586 | JGI IMG/M metagenome (IMG submission 26586)
AGAAAGTTGTTCCTTTGTGAAAGTGATCATAAGTCTGTATTTTTAAAGTTGAACTTTGATTGTTCTATTAACGCACTTTAAATTTACAGACTTTTTCTGTTCACCTAACCGGACACACTTTTTGAAACACTACCGAGCTTAATGCCTGAAAAGATTGTTTTCTGCATTATTTCTCGGATAAATTGTGCAGAAAAGTTGTGTTTTGGGCAGAAATCAATTAATTTTGCGGCATCTGATTGAAGTTATCAGTATGCACAATTATGATTACAGAGAGAAACCGGAGAAACTTCTTGTTCCTGAAGTAGTGAACCTGTTGGTTAAACTTCATGAGCTGAAGGGACGTCAGGAACTGTTTATCGAGGCAGAGCCTGACGTGTTGACTTCTATGCTGGAGATTGCCAGGATTCAGTCCACCAAGTCTTCCAATAAGCTTGAGGGTATCTGGACAAGTGACGAACGTCTGGAAGCTATCGTAAAGGAGAAGGCTCTGCCAAGGAACCGCAGCGAGGAGGAGATTTCAGGTTACCGTGACGTGCTTGCTACGATCCATGAGAGTTACGAGTATATTGCTCCAACTCCTAACAACATACTCCAGCTTCACAGAGATTTGTATAGTTTCTCGTCCAATTCAACAGGCGGCACCTATAAAAACTCTGATAATGTTATTGCCGAGANTGACAAGAAAGGCAANTCCAAGGCACGATTCATTCCGGTTCCGGCATTCATGACTGCCAATGCCATGGAACAATTGTGCGGTACTTTCATNACCGCAATGCAGNACGGAAAATATNATCCTCTGCTTTTGATTCCAATATTCATACTGGATTTCCTGTGTATCCATCCATTCAACGANGGGAACGGGCGGATGAGTCGTCTTCTCACCCTTTTGCTGCTTTACCGCTGTGGCTACATAGTCGGCAAGTACATATCGGTGGAAATGCTTATAGAGAAAAGTAAGGAGACATACTATGAGGCTCTGAAAGACAGTTCTGTGGCTTGGCACGACTCGGAAAATGACTATCTTCCTTTCATCCGCTATTTTCTGGGCGTGATTCTCAAAGGATATAATGAGTTTGAAGAACGTGTCGAGTATATACGTCACCGGGGTATGAGTAAACCCGACAGAATCAAATCAGTATTCGACCGTAAAGTAGGCAAAATCACCAAAGCGGACATTGTCCAGCTGTGTCCTGACATCAGCCTGACAACTATAGAGAATACCCTCAATTCGTTGTATGTAAGCGGTTACATCGAAAAGCACGGGAAATCACGTGGAACTTACTACACGAAAAAGTAGCTTTTCTGAAATTAGTCAAGTGTTGGTTACTATCGCAACCGCTATGGACCGGAGAGAGTTCGAGCGGTTCTCGGACACAGTTATCAACAGGAGGCATATCCCTGACCCTTACAGAGACTTCATCATCGGGCGTCTAAGCTGGTACCAAGTCCCGAGGTACTGAGCAGCACTTCCTTCAATTCTGGGCTTTTATGCAATAAATCTTCCAAGGCGCATTGGATATCACTGGTCATTTCCTCCAACCATTTCGGAGAAACTTGGCGCAAGAAATACTTCAAGACCATAAGACCAGACGCCAGCATATGGGATTGGCTTTCGACCGGAAGGGCACCCCAGGACGGGAAACGCATGGATCTGGGCTTAGCAAGGGGCCGAAGAGGCGTGCCAGGACCGGAATCGCGGGAAATTGGTCCTGGCTAACACCGGCTGCTCTCGGAACAATTCGGGATTTACAAAGTGCGGGCATGCTGATCCAGGTCCCAGGGCTGTACAGGGCATATGAGCGTGAAAGATCAGTCAAAATATTCGCCCTCTTTTCACACCGATCGGCCTCCCAAGCCCCTCTGCACCGGAATGCCGTGCCCGGGTTTTGTAAATTCCGAAGGATTCGCACGGATTCGGTGGGAGAATATTCAGCCAGGACGGGAAACGCAGGGATCCGGTCTTGGCAAGGGTCCGGAAGGGCATCCCAGGACGGGAAATGCAGGAATACGGGCTTGGCAAGGGTCCGGAGAGGCATCCCAGGACGGGAAATGCGGGGATCCGGGCTTGGCAAGGGTCCGGAGAGGCGTGCCAGGACGGGAAACGCAGGGATCCGGTCTTGGCTGCCGCCCGGAAGGGCACCCCAGGACCGGAACAGCAGGAATCCGGTCCTGGCGGGGGACAAAAAAGCCGGGCCAAGACCAAAATCACAGGAAATTGGTCCTGGCGCCCCAGCAAGGGGCAAAAACACGAAGAAAACACAGATTCGCATCAAAACTTAACAAATAAACGCCAAGTCGAAAAAAAATGCATAAATAATGTCAAGTTTCTTGTAAAAAATTCTATCTTTGCAGCTAACAAACAGCAATCGAGGCTAGGTGAAACTTGGCAAAAAGAGCGAGCCTAGGCGAGGCGTAGCGCGGCAAGGCGAAACTAGGCGCGGCATAACAAGCCTATCCAAAGCAAAGCAAGCCAAGGCAAGGCTAAGCTAAGGAAAAGCGAGGCGCGAGAGGAAGAGAAACAAGACAGAGCGAGCCAATGTCAGGCGAGACGTAGCGCTGCATGACAAGACAAGACAAGGCAAGGCAAAGCGAGGCGCGAGAGGAAGAGAAACAAGACAGAGCGAGCCAATGTCAGGCGAGACGTAGCGCTGCATGACAAGGCAAGGCAAAGCGAGGCGCGAGAGGAGGAGAAACAAGCCAAGCCGAGACAAATCAAAACAAGAAAAAAATAATCCCCCCCCCATGAAACAAACGATCATCAACAACCTGAAAGAGGTCCTCAGTTCCCGAGGAATCACGCAGCGCGACTTTGCGGCCATGATTGACAAAGACGAATCAGTCGTAAGCCGCTGGTTCACCGGCAAGGTCGGCATCTCCAAAACCAATTTGGCTCAAATCGAGAAAATACTTGGCACGAAAGTCGGAGGAAATGTCAAGCCGAGGCAAAAGACCGCCCTGATCACCGGCATTACCGGGCAGGACGGCAGCTACCTCGCAGAATTCCTGCTCAAAAAAGGCTACGACGTCCACGGAATCATCCGCCGGAGCAGCATCGACTACCGCGAACGCATCGCCCACCTCGAAGGAAAACCGAACTTCCACCTCCACTACGGCGACATGTGCGACTCCATGGGACTGATCAACATCGTCCTTCTGACCAAGCCGGACGAAATCTACAACCTTGCGGCACAGAGCCATGTCCAGGTCAGCTTCGACTCCCCCGAAGTCACGGCCGACGTGGACGCGACCGGCGTATTAAGAATTCTCGAAGCCGTGCGCATCTGCGGCCTGAAGGACACCTGCCGCATCTACCAGGCATCCACCTCGGAACTGTACGGCAAAGTCGAACAAGTACCCCAAAACGAGAACACCCCTTTCCACCCCTACAGCCCCTACGCCGTCGCCAAGCTCTACGGTTTCTGGATCGTCAAGGAATACCGTGATGCCTACAACATGTTCTGTTGCTCCGGCATCCTCTTCAACCACGAATCCGAACGAAGAGGAGAAACCTTCGTCACCCGCAAAATCACCCTCGCGGCCGCAAGGATATCCCAAGGCTTCCAAGACAGACTCTACCTCGGCAACATGGATTCCCTCAGAGACTGGGGCTATGCGAAAGACTATGTCGAATGCATGTGGCTGATGCTCCAGAATGACAAACCGGAGGATTTCGTCATCGCCACCGGTGTCCAGCACTCGGTCCGCGAATTCTGCTACCTTGCCTTCAAGGAGGTCGGAATCGAACTCGAATTCAAAGGCAAAGGCATCGATGAAAAAGGAATATGCATCAAAGGTCCCGCGAATCTCGTCGGGAAGATCCTGGTCGAGGTCAGCCCGGATTTCTACCGCCCCACCGACGTCGTCAACCTATGGGGCGACCCCACCAAGGCGAAGGCCAAACTGGGCTGGGATCCCAACAAAACCACCTTCGAGCAGCTCATCAAAATCATGGTTCAGGCCGACATGGCCAAAGTCGCTGCCGAAGGCGCGGCCTCAAGAGTACGCACCAACCTCGCCGAATACCTCGAAAAAGGCATCGTCAAATAATCACAGTCAAGATGGAAAAATATTCAAAGATTTTTGTCGCCGGTCACCGCGGAATGGTGGGCAGCGCCATCGTTCGCGAACTCGAACACCAAGGCTATTCCAACATCATCACCCGCGCCCGTCAGGAACTCGACCTCCGCAACCAGCAGGAAGTCAATGATTTCTTCAAGAAAGAAAGGCCTGAATATGTCTTCCTGGCAGCTGCGAAAGTCGGAGGAATCATCGCCAACCAGAACGCGCCGGCAGACTTTCTCTACGAGAACATGATTCTGGAAATGAACGTCATCCACGCCGCCTGGCAGAACGGATGCAAGAAACTCGAATTCCTCGGATCCTCCTGCATATACCCAAGAATGGCCCCGCAGCCGATGAAAGAGAGCTACCTGCTGACGGGAGAGCTCGAAAAGACCAACGAAGCCTACGCCCTCGCGAAAATCTCCGGGCTAAAGTACTGTGAATACCTCAACCGCCAGTACGACACGGACTACATCTCCGTCATGCCGACCAACCTTTACGGGCCCAACGACAACTACCACCCCGAGCACAGCCACGTGCTCCCGGCCTTGATCCGACGGTTCCACGAAGCGAAAATCAACGGAGCCCAAGAAGTCATCTGCTGGGGAGACGGAAGCCCCTTGCGGGAATTCCTCTACGTCGACGACCTCGCCAACCTCTGCGTGTTTCTCATGAACCACTACAGCGGCAACGAAACCATCAATGCAGGTACCGGGAAAGAACTCACGATCAAAGAACTGACCGAAAAAGTCGCCAAGGTCGTCGGCTATTCCGGCACAATCAACTGGGACACCACCCGTCCGAACGGAACCCCCAGGAAACTGCTCGACGTCAGCAAGGCAACAAAACTGGGCTGGACCTACAAGACGGAACTCGAAGACGGGATCCGGCTCGCCTACGAAGACTTCCTACGCAACCCCCTGCGCGCGGAACGATAGTGATTATTCGGATAAGAATAGAAACACATCAACGTTCAAAACTTTTGATCACGTCGACATATTTCTGGGTCCCCTGGTCGCGAGTAAGGTTCTCGAGGATGAAATGACGGCCATTTTGCCCCATTTCCACCGCCAAGGCGCGATCGCGGTATAACTGCAATATCGATGCTTTGAATGCCTTCTTGTCCCCGGCTTTCGAAAAAATGCCGCAATTGTTCTCCTCGATGATCATCTTCAATTCATTTTCATCGAAGTTCGCAAGCACGGGGCGGGAAGCGGACATAATGCTCCACGTTTTGCTGGGAACCGAATTCGCCCCGACGCCAGGCTTCGAAATCACCAACCCGACATCCCCGAGGCTGAATACAAGGGAAATGTCTTGATAAGGCTGAAAGGGCAGGAATGTGATGTTCGAGATATGCTTCTCCGACACCTGCTTTTCCAATGTTTGTTTGTAGGCCCCATCCCCGATGATCACGAACTGGATATCCGGGGCCTCTTTATCCAATTCTTCCGCAACCTCCAGAAGCAAGTCCAAATTTTGCGTCAACCCGATGTTGCCTGAATATGTGATGTAAAACTTGTCTCGCTCAAGGCCGTATTTGTCGAAAAGACCGTTCTCAGAACGAGGAACATCCACGACGGCATTCTCATCCACCCAATTGTAGATCACCACGATCTTGTCCTCGGGAACGCCTTTCGCCATGATGTTCTTCTTGAAATCCTCGGAGATCACGATGATCTTGTCAGCATTGCGATAGGTGTAATCCTCAATTTTTCGCCCGATCTTCCACAAAAGTCCTCCCTTTTTTGCAAGTCCTGTACCCACAAGCGAATCCGGGAAGATGTCTTGAAGATTGTAGATGATCCGAATGCCGACCTTCTTCTTTATCCAACCTGCAGAAATACCGATTATCGGTGGAGTGCTAGTGACAAACATCACATCGCATGAGCGAGCATCTTCAGAAAAAACACACTTATAAAATAACTTAATGCACAGGAAAAAATATCTAATGGCTCGTAACAAGGGATTGTTTCCCTCGCTCCAAAGCCTGAAACGATATACAATCATAGCATCGTTGTACATTTTTTCGAACGCAAGTTTTTGGTAATGTTTCTGAACATTCTTATTTACGCCTCTGGTTGGCAAAGGGGCAAAAACAACCATCTGAAAACCCTCCTTTGAGAATCTTTCAAAACGATTATCTTCCATATAGGTACTTGCCGTATTCTCCGGAGTAAAATATGCCTCAGGAAACAGTATTTTCATTTGCAGACAATTGCTAAAAGGGTCTTTACAATGATCTTGATATCAAGTCCGAAAGAACGCGAATGCACATATTCGAGATTAATCCGTAGCTTATCCTGCATAACAACATCCACATAGTATTTATCAGGGTCGGACGCACTACTAAGCAACTCACTCTCATTGCGGTACTTTATTGATGCCAGATCAGTAATCCCTGGACGGACATCCAACACGTGCATTTGCTCTGGAGAATACATGTCGACATACTTCCTAACTTCCGGGCGAGGTCCGACAATGCTCATATCTCCAAGAAAAACATTGATCAATTGGGGAAGTTCGTCAATCTTGTACTTTCGTATGAACAACCCACAATTCGTCACCCGAGGATCATGATCTCCTACAGTAATCAATCTCTTCTTGTCAGATCCGATACGCATCGAGCGGAACTTGAATAGTGAGAAATCAATGTTATTCCGCCCGACACGAACTTGCCGATAAAAAACAGGACCTACAGAGTCAAGTTTGATCCAGATAGCGATAATAAGTAGCAATGGGGAAAGAATAATTAGTCCTAAACTACTGGCAACTATGTCGAAAAGCCGTTTCATTCAATTATAGATCCAGAAGATAATCTTTTAATCAGCCTTAACATTTCCCGGTTAGGATATGATACAAAGGGATACATGATTTCATAGCCGATCTTCTTATAGAAAGCCAGCGTTGGCTCGTTATCGTTCGCATCCGTAGTAAGGGAAACTTCATGCACGCCGACACGAAGAAGCTCCTTTTCCAATTCCTCGATGAGCATTTTCCCTAAACCCTTCCCCTGAAGTTCCTGCTCTGTTGCAATTGAAAATAATTCAGCATACTGCCCGGAATCCTCTTCCTGATCTGATGTCTTTGAAAAGTTTTTGATGAGTCTTATCAATGAGTTCGGCCTTGAGAAAAGCAGATGAATCCCCTCGATCATGAAAGGGACTAGACGCTTTTTCACCAGCCTTTTATTGAAGCCGCTGGACAAATATGCCGCCGCACAGAACGCAACAACTTCTCCTGTATCGTCTTTCGCACAGAGAACGCAACCGTCATCCGACATTACGAAAGCACGGTAATAAGTATGAAGGAAATGAGCGCCAAGCTTTGTCAGAAAAAAATCCGGGAAAGCACTCATATGAACCTTCACGATAGAAGGCACATCTGCAACAGAAGCCCTTGAAACGTTCACTTCGAAAGAATATCCACAAAATTACTGATCACATATTCCACATCCTCATCGCTCAGGCAGGTGTGGAGCGGCAAGGTCACTTCGTTTTCGTACAAGTGATACGCGTTCGGGAAGTCCTTGATGTCGAATCCCAATGTCCTGTAGGCAGTCATCATCGGGAGCGGCTTATAGTGCACGTTGCAAGCGATCCCGCGTTCGGCCATTTGCTCGATAACGCGGTTCACCTCCTCACGGGTTCTCCCGAGCAGACGGACCAGGTAGAGATGCCCGCTGGACAAATGATCCGGCCCCCAATGTTTGAGGAGGGCGACATTGCAGTTTTCCAAAGCGTTGTCATACTGCCCAATGATCCATCTGCGACGTTCGAGCATCCGGGGATACCGTTTCAACTGCACAAGGCCGATTCCGGCCATGATGTCGGTCATGTTGCATTTGTACCAGGGGCCGATGATGTCGTATTCCCACGCACCGAGTTTCGTCTTGGCAAGGGCATCCTTGTTCTGGCCGTGCAGGCTGAGAAGTTGTGCAAGACGGTAGAAGTACTCGTTCCAGGTCTCCCCTTCGATGGCAGGAACCGTCGAATCCCGGTCCATCACGACACCATCCGCGCCGAAAGGCAGGTTCCAAGTCAGCGCGCCCCCTTCAGCCGTCGTGAGATTCTTCACGGCATGGAAAGAGAAGGACGAGAAATCCGCGATCTCCCCAGCCATTTTCCCCTGCCGCTGCGCGCCGAGCGCATGCGCGCAATCCGCGCTGACGATGATTCTTCCGACCGCCTTCTGGAAAGCATTGGAAGGACGGAACAGATGCTTCTTCGATTCAATGACCGAGAAGATTTTGTCGTAGTCGCACACAATGCCACCCAGGTCGACAGGTACGATGACCTTCGTCCGCTCGGTGATGGCCTCTGCGAGTTTGTCATAGTCCATCTCGACATTGTCCTTCTGCGAGTCAACGAACACGAGCTTGCAGCCGACATGCTGGGTGACGGATGCAGAAGCGGTGTAGGTATATGCCGGAACGATCACCTCGTCTTCGGGACCGACGCCGATCAGGCGAAGCGCCAACTCCATGGCAGCCGTCGCGGAATTCAGACAGACGACCTTGTCGGTATGGCAATATGCAGCGATTTCTTTTTCAAACTCCTTCGTTCTCGGTCCGGTCGTGATCCAACCGGAAAGAATTGCCTCCCGGACTTCGCTTGCCTCGGCTTCCGTCATGTCGGGGGGGGAGAAGGGGATAATCCTTACAGCCATAGTAACTCATTTTAAACCCACAAATTCAAGTACTTTTGCTTCGAATATGTCGTAATCTACTAAAAAGGATCTTAGAAGGGTACTACACCTAATACAATATTCTTGATAATCATTTTTTAGGAAATCTTTGATTATGGAAGGCAGATTTTCACAATTCTCAACCGCAACCCCCAAATTGTACTGATCAACAAAATCGCCTTGTGTGGTATTTTTTGTCACGATCATCGGCTTTTTATAAATCAGAGAATTATAGAATCTATTAGAAAGCGCAGTGTCATGAGTGATGATACGAGGATAGTAAATATTCATAAAAGTACTGGACATTATGAATCCGGCCTCTTGATTTTTTTGATAAAATCCCGTGAAAGAAATATTATTTATTCCCGCTTCTTTTGAATATTCTTCAATCCGGGTAGCAGCTCCGCCCTTTCCGACAAATCGGAGATTGATACCTTCCACATTCCCGAGGGCTTTAACAACTTCAACGTTAGAAGAATAGTCTCTGATCGCCCCTATCGTCAGCACATCGATTCCGCGTTCATCATTAAAGCCGGAAAGATTTTCTATTCCATTATTGAGAGAATCCTTCACAATTTGGACATCGAAATTATGAGAAATAATGTAATCATCTCGTCTAGGCAAACATCTCTTGAACCCAGGAGAAGAAATGATGTTGGCACAACTATACTTCATCATTAACGAGAAAATCTGTTTAAAAACCGGCTTTTGCTCTATCGACAAGTCACGGTAGTCAATAATGAATTTGCCTCTGTAATGACGCAGCAAGAACGCACTCAACAGGCAAGTCAACTGCGGCCCGAAAACAATTAATTTATCAAATTTTTTTTCTTTAATCAATCGTTTCAAGAATCTCACATATCCAAAATAATCAGATAGACTAGCACTTCCATGACCTTTTTCGCATATATGATTATATTGATATCCCTCGGGCTTATCATCGCCCTCCCTGTTCCAGGAAACTACGCTATATGGGATGTTGCGTTCGTCTAGTATCCTAGTATAAATTCGTAAATATGGAGAGAACCAAATGGATCCGGGAAGGATTAATGCTATTGCCATTTTCGGATTATTTCAAAGCTTCAACTATTCGTTCACATGCTTTACCATCACCATATGGATTGATGGCCTTGCTCATCGCGTTATACGCCTGCTCATCCTCAAGAAGTGTACTTACCTCGGAAATGATTTTAGCATAATCTGTACCTACAAGGTGAACGGTCCCGCTTTCTAGCGCCTCCGGGCGTTCTGTGGTATCCCGCATAACCAATACAGGCTTACCTAATCCAGGCGCTTCTTCCTGGATGCCTCCGGAATCAGTCAGGACAATGAATGACTTATCCATGAGATACACAAATTCAATGTACTGAAGCGGTTCGATAAAGAACAAATTATCAAACGCGTTAATGTTCTTCCCGAAAACCTCTTGGATAGGCTTTCGCACATTGGGATTCAGATGCATGGGATATACAAAGTCAACGCTAGAGAAATTGGCGGCAAGATCTCTTAATGCAGAACAAATATTCATGAAACCTTTCCCAAAGTTTTCCCGACGGTGTCCCGTAACAAGAACCAACCTATTGCCATCCTTCAGACGTCTGACATCATATCCGGCATTAGCCAATATAACCTCTTGCTCTTTAGCCAGATCCGGATCATTCTTGAGTTTCTCAACGACTATGTTTAATGCATCAATGACCGTATTTCCCGTCACGTAGACTTTGCCAATTGCTTTTTCCTCCATTAAATTCTTTTCCGACAGTACAGTCGGAGCAAAATTGTATGCCGCAATTCGACTCGTGATTTGACGGTTAACTTCTTCGGGCCAAGGACTATAGATGTCATGCGTGCGCAGTCCCGCTTCCACATGACCTACAGGAATCTTCTGGTAGAATGCAGCAAGAGCAGCGGCGAATGATGTTGTGGTATCCCCATGTACTAGAACGACATCGGGTTTAACAGAGTTGAGTACATCACGCATCCCTACTAACACCCGGCTTGTAACATCGTAGAGATCCTGTCCCGGCTTCATGATATCAAGATCATAATCGGGAATGACTTCGAATATCCTTAAGACTTGATCCAACAGTTCTCTATGCTGTCCGGTCACGCATACTACAGTCCTGAATAAATCTGGAAACTTTTGAAACTCTTTGACTAAAGGACACATTTTAATCGCTTCCGGACGAGTACCGAAAACCAGCATTACGGTCTTCATGTTATGATCGTATTTTATTGTTAATAAAAGTTAATATTTGTTGCGCTCTTCCAATTATTGAGAAGTTGTTGGCATTATTAAGAACATACTCTTTCTTACTTTTAAAAAGAAGCGAGTTAGATTTCATTGCCTTTATCGCTGCTGCCAACTCACTCACATCTTCCGGATCAACCAGAAGGGAATTATGCTCATTTAAAATATCATCGTTAAATGGTTTATTAGATGAAATCACCGGCAATCCACAAGCTAATGCCTCTACTATAGCATTGGAACATCCTTCTTTCAAGGTAGGAAGAACAAAAACATCTGCTGCATTCAGATACTTTGGAAGTTCTTTATGATCTACTGTGCCTCTAAATAATAATCCTTCACATTCAGGAGTAGCATCATCTCCAGCGAGAGGTTTGCCAATAAATAATACTTTGATCTGTTTGTCGTGCAACAGATTGATTGCCTCTGCAAGCCGGCTTGAGCCTTTTCTATGAATAAATGCGCCTGTGAAGACGAGGGTAAAATCTTGTTCAGATAAACCTAGTTTCTTTCTAATATCAGATGAGTCAAACGGATGAAACAAGTTCTGATCGACACCATTCGGTAGTACGATAATATTCTGCTCTTTGCACAGACCATAATGCAAACATTTTCGTTTGTTCTCAGATGAAACGCTGATCACTCCTTTAACGGCACCAGTCAGATCATGTTTTTCGTCAATCGTCAATCTTGACACTAAATTTTCAAGAGCATCGTCTCCTTCACCACAAGCGACAAACAGAGGCCGATTATATTTTTTTGCATAGGAAAGCAACTTCATTGCACTATGCCAGAAGTGACCATAAAGGACATCAGGAGATATATGCTTAAGAACACGATTAACGTTATATTGGTTATAGGCATTAATCATTTTGCCCAATAATAACTTATGGTTCCCAAAAGATATCGAGTATGGACGATATACTTTGTACCTATTCCCTGAAGGGGTAGAATAATCTTCAACCTTCGGCATAATCGGCACGCGGCGAAAAAGTGCTCTGGTAAGGCTTTGGGGAGCTACAACAGAAACAGGTATGCCTTGATCAACAAAGGCATTCACGAGTTGTTCAACAAAAATAAAAACCGGGCGACCAGTTGATGGATAATCATCAACTATAACACATAATGTAAAACTCAAAACTTCAATCCTAATTTCTTGAATAGAATAATAAAACGATTATACCAACTATGCTCCTGTTCTGCCCTTTGGCGTGCAGCATATTTCATTTTAGAAATAGCCGACTCAGAAGCCTTATGCAAAATGAAATATGCCTTATCTACCATAAAGGTATTGTATTTCCTTTGCGGTTATCAACAGTAGATCAAAATGCAGGGAAAAGGTTTTATCATTATTGTGGAGAATGAAAAGATTATCCGGCCGGAAACTAAGGGTCGGGAGTCCTCTCCTTTTAATATCATGCAACATCTTTTTTGAAAGTTGTTTCTCATTACATAGAAAAGTCATAAAAGATCGTATCGATGGCCAGAAATTACTTTCAAAAGTTCTTCTTGAGCAAATTCAAAATTTACATATCCTAGAGGATTAAATGTATTAAAAACAACACCATAATGGCTAAGTTCTTCAATAAAATTGAACCTCTGCTACTAAACATCTGTGGCTCCTTTTCTGGGAATAGAGTATAATTTTTTCATATCAAAATCATTATTAGCTTTAGTGTAACTTTGGCAAGATTAACCAGGACCCCATAATTTCATTCCATACTGGCGGAGTGAAAGGTACCATCCCACCAAAATGATGAAATGTCAATTCTCCAAAATAGACGTTGTTATTTGCTTCATAAAGATCGACACGAACATGCGTTAGTCCATCAGAAAGTCGCGAAGCTATTGAAAGCATCTCAGCAAATCGTGACGGTTTTTCAGGTGGGATGTCTGACCTAGGATGCCCTTGTTGAATATCAAGGCTGTTGTAATTCTCATCAAAAAAGTTAAAATATGGCTCTTCTCGCGTCTGTCTTCCGGTCGCGACAAAAAGTGCTTTAACTTTTCCATCAAAACAAAAAAATTTATAATCACGTAGTTCACCAGTCTTTGCATCCTCTATATATTCTTCAGCGATAATCCTCTTCTGGACCCTTTTGTAGGCCCATTCGCGAGAATCTCGATAGAGATTCTGTTTCATGGCTCGGTGTAAGCGCCTACGAGCTGAGTGAAAATCGAAAATCGACTTGTCCTTGCAAATGACAACACCAGAATTTCCACCCCCATGAGTAGTTTTCAATACAAATCGTTCAGGAAGCTCATTAAAGTTGATTTCCTTAGGATGATTCCAAACCCCTAATGTTTGAATGACATGTGCTGCTCCAACTTTATCCTCAACATAACTCTTTACTCGATACTTATCAACAAGTACTGAGTATTTCGGATCACGATCGTGAAGTTTTAGCCATTGGAGCTTTTCATTGTATGTTGTAGGATTATCCCAATCAATATCAAAACCCATTCTATACTTGAACATCCTCGATAAATAAGCTTGGTCGGAATACAGAAACGAAAAATATTTTAGAAGCGAAGCTAAGAATTGGCTTTTATCACTCTTAATTAGTTTTATTGCTGTTATTATTTTTCCCATTACAGATCATATTATATTATACCTATTCATTAAGAATGCAATCTATCTCTATGAGATTCACATAAAATATAATTCATCAGCTTTAGTATTCGCTTTTCATTCAGGAATGAAGGTAGCATTTTTCTTCTGAATAATGCTTGTGAGAATCTTGAAGAATACGGCTCTAAAGCCAATTGATATTCTCGAACTACTCCTAGACATCATACGTGTCCACTAAAAGTTGTGGACGATTATTATAAAGTTTAACAATTAAAACAAAGTAGGCTCACTTGAACCATTTCGTTCATTGACAATATTGTAGTTAGGTTTACCAAAGAGTTTGTCAAGAGGCAAAGTCTCTGTAAGAGAAACACTTGCAAGTTGAAGCATCTCATAAATGGGCCTGTCGATATTCATCTTTTTCTGCACGATTGCTATCATACAATACGCAATAATTGCGGAGTAAATTTGGATTCTGACGGCATTCTGATCTTATCGGGGTATTTTCCCATTGTAAGCTGCCCGTCCATATAGCCGATGGCATCGGATAGGATGCCGGAACCAGAGGGAAAACGACGTTTCCATTTCATAGGCTTGAAATCATTGTTTTTCTTGCCTCTGACAACGAAGTAAGCTCCGATACTTTCAAGGGCATATAGCCTCTTGAAGTCATTGTAGCCGCGATCAAAGATGTAAAATGAACTTTTTTCATACGGTATTACATCCATTGCATTCATGTCGTGCACTCTCGCTTCGGTTATATGAAAGAACGTTGGAATCGAGGTTTCAACATCAAACAATGTGTGAATCTTTATTCCTCCTTTGCCCTGATTCTTGCGCAACAGAGCCCACTTGAAAGTCTCCAGGCATAGTTCTATCGTTGTCGAGTCGAACGCATAAACATGACCGTTCAGTTTGAAGATATCCGTTGCACGGCACTTTCTTGCGTCTGCGATCACGTAATATGCAAACTCTTCGAATATACGATAGTCTCGGTTCTTGTTCGCTTTGGAAAGATTGCTTTTGGTAGCATACTTTCCGAATCCAAGGTGATAGGCTTTTCCGGAGAGGGCTTGGGTTGCAAGCGCGACATCGCGAAGACTTTCACGGTTGGACAACTGCCCGAACATCAAAACTGCAAGCTGATTCCAGCAGGAAAAAGACTTGACGTACTTGTCGCCTCCGTATTTCTTTGATATTCTAAGGAATACAAATGGATCGAGGAATTCTAAAAGCCGAGAGAACACGTATTTTCCTTTATTCATGTGCCATTCTACGATAGTCAGGCAAGATAAATTCAAATCGTTGCGGTCTCAAAACCTTTGTAACAACCTAACTTTCAATATTTTCAAAGAACTTTTATGATTTTTTAGTGGACACTAGTGCCTAGACATAATAAATCAAAATCGTGAAATCATTGCAGTAAGACGAGTCTTCGAGCAAATTCAACTTGTCTACTAATTCACTTGTGAAATTTTAAGATTTAATCGAGGGTCTCGTCATAATACTATTGCAACAGTTTGTAAAACTCCCTTGACAATAGTGAATAACGAATTAACCGCTAAACACCGATCTTCGACATATCTTTCCACATGGAACTCTTTGCCCAGCAATAACCGAAACACAGGGCTGCTGTGATCTTTACTGAGTTATATGACATTGAAAAGAGCGATGCAAGAAAATAGATAATCAGAAGAGATCCAAGACAATAAAAAATTATTTCTGTATTTTTTGTCTTCCACCACTCTCTAGCAAAAGCAACCCAATACAAGAAATACAATACAACACCGAAAATTCCGTTGTTTATCCCAATCTCAAGCCAATCGTTATGGGCATAACCTCCTGAAATGGTTATCGTAGAATCCGCCCCATTCCCGAAAAACAAGTGTAAAGAATTTGTCTGATTAATAAAATATTTCCAAAAATTAGCATAGATATAATTGCGACCACTGGTATCCCCTTCGATTGTTTGTTGAACTCGCAATTGGAAGAATGGGCTATTATCATATAAATTCAAGGCAAACAGGAGAATTCCTGTCATCGCTACAATTAATAACAAGAAAGTAAATATCTTTTGCGAAGGACGAGCAGCCTTTAACTCGAATATAAAGAACCAAAGAACAACCAAGACACCAATGAGGATGGCTCCTCGTTTCATCCCCGCTACTACGATAATAAAGCATAGTGCTAACATACCATATCGCCAAAGCCTTTTCATATCGACAATGAAAAGCATCGGGATGAGTGATAAGAATTCATAAGAAATATTATTCGTTATCTCCTCTCGGTCCACTAGAGCAACTCTTTCTATTTCTGTGCGATAGTATAGTGCAAGATAGGTTAAGAAAAAAAGAAATAGGTACGTCTTGATTCTGTTCAAAGTCAGCCATCCTGATTTTGTTGCAGTATAGAAGAAATATAATGGTAAAAATGACATGAAAATGTTTTTGAGGTAATAATATTTCTTTACTGGCTGGGAAAGTATATGGCCAATGTAAATTGTATTTCCAAAGAAAATGTAGAAAGCTCCATATACTGTAAACATCGCAAGCAAGACATTGAGTGCCTTGAAGTAAGTATTCAACTTGCTTTGAAGATTCGTAAGAACGAAATAATAAATAGAGATCAACAGAAGCAGACCAAGTATGCCCTGGCTGATTACTCCTCCAGACGGGTACAACGTACCTTGTAGGTAGTACAGCATCCACAAGCCGACATACAGGTCAGAAATATTAACTTTTTTAAACATAACAACACTAGTGTCCGGTAAAAAATCACAAAAGTTCTTTGAAAATATTGATAGTTAGGTAGTTATAGATGTTTTTCGGGTCAACCGATTTGAATTTATCTTTGCCAGACTAACGTAGAATGGCATATGCATAAAGGAAAATACGTGTTCTCCCAGCTTTTAGACTTTCTCGATCGTAACGATTTCAACTATCTCGCAAGGAAATATGGCGGTGACAAATACGTCAAACAATTTAGCTGTTACAATCAGCTTTGCGTGCTGATGTTCGGCCAGCTTTCTAACCGCGAAAGTCTGAGAGATGTTGTCCTTGCAACTCAGGCTCACGCATCGAAGGCGTATCACCTTGGATTTGGCAGGCATGCCGCCAAGAGCACTCTTGCAGATGCCAACACCAAGCGCAATTATCGCATTTTCGAGGAGTTTGCCTACAAGGTGATTGCAGAAGCGCAGAGATGCAGGATAGTCGATATCTTCAAGCTGAATGGGAATGTCTATGCCTTTGATTCTACAACAGTTGACTTATGTCTTAGCATCTTTGAATGGGCATTGTTCAGAAAGAAGAAAGGTGGTATCAAGATACATACTCTGTATGATCTGGAGACACAGATTCCTACATTCTTTCACATTACTCCTGCAAGGGTTCATGACACGAAAGCGATGGATGTCATACCATATGAAGAGAACTCGTTCTACATCTTTGACCGAGGTTACAATGACTTCAGGCGCCTTCATAACATCGAGAGCATTGGAGCATACTTCGTCATCAGAGGAAAGAACAACAATGACTTCAAACCGATGAGATGGAAGCGTAGATTCCCTCCTGAAACAGGCATCCAGTCAGATGCAATCGGCTACATGGCCGGTCAGCTGACGATGGAGAAGTATCCTGATAAGATCCGTAGAGTCATCCATTGGGATGAAGCCAACAATAGGAAGTTCATATTCTTCACAAATGCACTGACCATCAGCCCCGTAATGATTTCAGAACTCTATCACAACAGGTGGCAGATCGAGCTTTTCTTCAAGTGGATCAAGCAACATATGAAGATAAAAAAGTTCTGGGGTACATCGGAAAACGCAGTACGTATTCAGATCTACTCCGCAGTCATAGCCTATTGTATGATGGCAATCGTGCAGAAAAAGACGGGAATTGAACGTTCAATCTATGAGATGTTGCAGATTGTAAGCATCTCACTTACAGANACAACCGCCCTAAAAGATCTCTTTGCAAAACCTAACTACAATATTGTCAATGAACTGGATGGTTCTACCGAACCAACTTTGTTTTAATTGTTAAACTTTATAATAATATGTCCGAATTTTTACCGGACACGTATGACATAACAAAGTCAAACTAAGCCATAAGTCCGAATTCAATCTCTATTCTATTCAGATTCTTCGACACGTTCATATATTAGAAGAAAAAGAATCTATGAAATTACTGCTAAGGCTCTATCAAGAAGATTTTCCTCTACCTTGAAACATTTGAATCTTTTCGTCAAGAATCATCCCCTCACTGATAATCAATGCATCTAGCTTTACGGTATCATTTCTCTCGACAGCATTGGCTTTAGAAATTATTTATTCTTTTAATACGAATCGCATTGAACATGATTAATAACCCCGTAGAAGCCCTTGAAATTAAAATCGTAATGGCAGCTCCAACAAAACTTAATTTTGGAATCAAAATAAAAGCCAAGAAAAGTCCGGCAACAGAACACACAACTGAAATATTCCTCACTATTATTTCGTGTCCTTGTAAGATAAGATAATTAACCCCATAAACATTATTCATACAAAGAAAAACTATTGAGATGGCTAACACCCGCAGAACCGTAATTGCATCAATAAAATCAGGGGTATAGAACCATTTAATAAGAAGAGGTGCAAAAATAAATAATAATAAAGAGGAAAATACCCCTACTGATATGTTAAGTATTGCATATAGATTGTGCTTATCTATCCTTCTAGATAAAAACGGGAAAAATGCTCTTGAAAGAATATTAAGAAACCGTATTGCTACGTCAATGAATTTTTGCCCCGCATCGAATAGTCCATTCGCGATATTTCCAGAATAAAACCCCAGTATTACAATAGATAAGTTATTATAAAGGTTCGAGACAAAGTTGTTGACAAAAACATCTAATCCATTCTTTAGCGTCTCAAAGATTAAGCGCAATGAAGGTAGACGAAGTTTAACCCCCCACCTAACTAGGATAATATACATGGACATAATGCCAGAAAGGATATAACCCAAACTTAAAAAGAAAGGTTGTAGGATGTAATCAGAGGGTTCTTTCACAAAAAGAAATACCGCTATTGTAAAAAGAATTTTCGATAACAAGTTTAGTATTGTAATGTATCTCATCCTTTCCAATGCTTGGAATAACCATTCAGGGAACATCACATGCCCGAGTACTAAAAGAAAGGTCACCAACAATACAGACGCATTAGCCTTAAATTTAGGTATTAAGACAATCAATAAAATTAAGATTGCTAGGCAAATTACTGTGAGAAAAAATCTGGTCCAAAAAACATTCGAGAATGTTTCCGATATTTTATCGATATCATCTTTGTCCCGAGCCACATCGCGAGTTGCAGTATAATCAAATCCCCAAGTGACAATAGAAATAAACCAAGTGATTACAGCAGAAGCAAATGCAACTTTTCCAAATCCGACAGTGCCAATCACCCTAGCCAAATATGGGACAGTGATAAGCGGAAAAATGTAGCTTGCAATTTGGAGCAACGACAAGTATCCCAAGTTACTAACCAATGCTCTCCCATCTTTACTAGAAATGATCCGTAAACGCAACTTCTCAAGCATGCTAATTATTACTTATACACACCTGTGACAAAACATTTAATGACGCTAAGCTTCCTCTTAACTGCAAGCCATGAGAATATCCACCAATCAATGAGCTTCACACCAACTGAAGAACATGCGGCCTCAAGTCCCTTCTTCCGGAATATTTTAGAAAAGTTCGCTCGATTTATTCTAGCAGGAATAGCTTCATACAATGCACGATTGTGACCAACTTTACTCACCGTCGCATCAAATAAATTAATAAACCCCTCACAATCAGACAATAATTCTTTCCCTTTTTCACTGTGTACAAAAACGACAGAACTTCCCCAATGATTATATGACGGATCATCACTACGAACACCATGATTATCCCCAAGCGTAATATCAGCCTGCAGCCCATAAGTATCATCAGAATACTTGAAGCGACAATGATTGCAGGCAGGCCGTTTTAAGTAATGAAAAGCGACTCCATAGTCACTTGTCCTAAAAGGAGTTATAAAATTCTCGGAACTACCAAACTTTGCAAAAATGAAATAAGGTTTCCATCCTTCTTTTTTATATCTTACTGAAAATTCCTGCATTTCAAAATCACCTCGTTGTAAGCAAAGATTTGCCACGACTTCTTTCTGTACCCTTGGTGATGTCACTCCATGACATACAAGTTCTATTGTATATAGATTATCATCTTTATCGCGGACTAGATTATGCAACGCCGCAATTTCACAAGGGAGTCCCACAAATAGAACTCTGTGCCCATCCCTCAAATCAGTTAGAACTTTTTGAAATATGTCATTTTTTTTAGAAGAACAATACTTTGAAGTCCTGAACATTTCTAACTCTAAGAGTGTTTCCGCTCTAGAATAATAAACTTCTGAAAAGTCTTTAGAATAGCGAACGCCGTAGACAATACCATTCCCTAATACAAAACCTTGAGAAATAGCCGTTGCAATACCACCGGAAGCACTTTTCTTAATCTCATTATCCTGCTTAACATATCCTGTATGAACCGCAATAATTTGACGTGGAGACTGAAAGCACACCTTCTCAGGACACACTTGCTCACATCTATGACATTCAATACATTTCTCCGGTTCAACTATCTTGGGATAAAAAAAGCCCTCTTCATCCTCCTCCATGAATATTATTTTCATGGGGCATACGAATGAGCAGAGTTCGCATCCACAACATTCAGTTTTTTTATTAAATAATTTAATCATATTTACGATCAGACAGAGCATCTGCAAGAAATGACAATGAGCGCTTACGCTCAGATGTCAGAATTCTATTGACATTATCATAATTAATTCGAAGAATAGGCTGATTTTCCCAGTCAATATTCGTATCAGATAATAACCGATCTTCTATTTTCCAAAGTTGCAAAATATTGGAAATTCTTGAATGTCTAGACCCTCTAATAACCTTGTTTGCATACCGCTGAAAGACAAAAAACTGCTTCTGATTAATAATGGAAAAGGCTATCCCATGAAATGAATCCGTAAATACATATTCTGCCCCTCGTATTAGATTGATAAACTGTTCTGGACCATTGCCTACAATAATTCTATCAGCGTAAGTTGTGTCAATCTCAGAATATCCTTCATTGCTAAGAATGGATAATAACTTTAATCCCTTAAAATCAGCATATCTTCGAACACATCTTTGCTGTTCCGCATTTGCTCCCAATATAAAAGAAAGAACGTATCTTTCTTTTTCCATTTCTTGAACAGGAATCAATCTCTCCCATTCCTCTTTAGTTATCAAGTAAGTCGGATCTAGTACAACTTCTACTGGAAAATCTCTCCCACAGATTGTCTTAACAATATTTCTTCCCTGCTCCTCCCGAACACTTAGGTGATCAAATCTCCTCCATGACACTTTAGCTGAATGATAACAATACCTAGGATACTCACTTACTCCTAAACTAGTAGCATAGGAGATCTTTAGAACATTTTCAGGCACAAAGCGAAGCGATAAAACATTGCTAAATAATGCCCCCGGAATCCAGCATTGATCACTCCCTATAACAACAGCATGGTATTTCGATGCTGCTTTTAATAGTGCTTTATTGCCAACAATCTCACGAATATTATGAAGATACTGCTTTCTAAAAGCGTTTGCGGCTGCTACTCTTAAGTTATGATTATTCTGGTGGAATTCATCCGGCAGTTTATTAGACGAGCTTCGACAAAACCGCGCTTTCAGAACCAGTATAACAAAATAGAAGAATCCCCAGTCAATGATCCGAGGGCGAATAAACGATTTAGGTCGATATTGGATAATTTCAGTTTGATACCCTAATTTTTCAATGATATATTGAGTTGCGAAGGCTTGTAATAACATTCCATAACTTGTCCCCGTAAAGGACAATATCAATCCAATTAATTTTGTTTGATTATCTTTCATAATATAATTGTATTACTAAAATAGTAGTAATCTTTCATTATCCACGTCTATCCTTTCTACAAATCAGATTTCAATTAAAGGCTTTAATAAGTCCGATTTATCGTTTTGCTCTTTCCCTCTTCCCTTTTTCCAATTAACAAAGATTGTAACTTATACCACTCCGCAAACCTCCTCAACCCTTCTCGTAGCGGGGTACTTGGCTTGAAGCCGAAATCGCGCTCCAGGGGGGTGGTGTCGGCGAAGGTGACGGGGACATCTCCGGGCTGCATCGGAACGAGTTCCTTATGTGCTTCAAAATCAAAGTCTTTTGACAGGACGCCGGCGCGGACCAGTTCTTCTTGAAGGATCTGTACAAAGTCCAGCAGATTCTCCGGATGGCTGTTCCCGATATTGTAAACGGCATATGGGGGGATGGGAAGTCCGTCCTCGCCATTCCTACGTTCGGGAGCCTTGCGCATTACCCGCTGCACTCCTTCCACGATATCGTCGATATAAGTAAAATCTCGTTCGCAGTTGCCGTTGTTGAAGATCTTGATCGTCTCCCCTTTCAGCAATTTATCCGTGAAAGCAAAATACGCCATGTCCGGACGTCCTGCGGGACCATATACGGTAAAGAAGCGAAGTCCCGTTGAAGGGATATTGTACAGCTTGCTGTAGGCGTGCGCCAGCAGTTCGTTGCTCTTCTTGGTCGCAGCGTATAGACTGACCGGATTATCGACTTTGTCGTCAATGCTATAGGGAACCTTCTTGTTCGAGCCGTACACGCTGGAAGAGCTGGCGTAGACCAGGTGTTTCACACCATCCGATCCTCCGTCGTAACTGTGACGACAGGCTTCCAGAATGTTGTAGAAGCCGATAATGTTCGATTGGATATAAACGTCCGGATTGGTAATACTGTTCCGCACACCTGTCTGTGCAGCAAGGTTCACCACAATATCGAATGAATAATCTGAAAACAATCTTTCAATCAAGGGCTTATCGGCCAAATCCCCTTTCACGAAAAGGAACCGTGGGTCTTCAAGCTGCTCGAGACGCCATCGCTTCAACGAAACATCGTAATAGTCACTGAGGTTATCGAGACCGACGATTCTTGTCTCCGGTTCCGTCTGCAGAAGTTTCTTGACCAAATAGCTCCCGATAAATCCGGCAGCACCCGTCACCAGTACATTCATTCCATCAATCCCTTTTAAAAATATCCCGTGTATAAACCTTATCCTTTACATCATCCAATACACTGTCATAGCGGTTGGCGATGATGCTGTCGCACTGACTTTTGAACTGATCGAGGTCGTTCACGACTTTGCTGCCGAAGAAGAGGGTTCCATCTTCCAACGCAGGTTCGTAGATGATCACCTTAGCCCCTTTGGCCTTGATGCGCTTCATCACACCCTGAACGGAGCTCTGACGGAAGTTGTCGGAATTGGATTTCATCGTGAGTCTATAGACGCCCACGACAACCTCTTTCTCTTTTTCTTGATTCCACTGGCTCGAACCGGTATAATACCCCGACATTGTGAGTACGCGTTCCGCAATGAAATCTTTTCGCGTCCGATTGCTGTCCACGATGGCATGAATCAAGTTCTCCGGGACATTGGCATAGTTCGCCAGCAACTGCTTCGTATCTTTTGGAAGGCAATATCCACCGTAGCCAAAAGATGGATTGTTGTAGTGCATTCCGATGCGCGGGTCCAGACAGACGCCCTCGATGATTTCTCTGGTATTCAATCCCTTCGACTCTGCATACGTGTCCAATTCATTGAAATAGCTGATCCTGAGGGCTAGGTAGGTGTTCGCAAAGAGTTTGACTGCTTCCGCTTCGGAGAGTCCCATAAAGAGGGTATCGACGTTCTCCTTGATCGCGCCTTCTTTCAACAACTCTGCAAACTGACGAGCGGCCGCATCCAACTCTTCATCGCCTTCCGGCCTGCCGACAATGATCCGGCTTGGATACAAGTTGTCATACAGCGCCTTGCTCTCCCGAAGAAATTCCGGCGCAAAAAGGATATTCGGCACAAAGGTTTCGCAAGAGCCGTCCGGGACCTGTTCCCGCCAAGAAAACTTTTCCCGCACGGACTCCGTGTAGCCGACCGGGACCGTGGACTTGATGATCATAACAGCTTTCGGATTGACCCTCAACACTATGTCGATGACCTCCTCCACATGCGAAGTGTCGAAGAAATTCTTCTGCGGATCGTAATTCGTCGGTGTAGCAATTACAACGAAATCTGCCTGTTTATAGGCGGATTCTGCATCAAGTGTGGCTGTTAAATCTAACTGCTTCTCTGCCAAATACTTCTCGATGTATTCATCCTGGATCGGCGACTTCCGATCGTTGATCATGCGGACCTTCTCCTCTACCACGTCCACCGCCAGCACACGATGATGCTGGCTCAGGAGGGTCGCAATTGACAACCCCACATAGCCGGTACCGGCGACAGCGATATTCATAAATTGATAAACTTGATTTTCTTCAGCAGTTCCACATGCTTGATCTTGACGTCGAGGTACTGGTCCAACGGCTTGATCGTGTGGAGGTCGGAACCGACGATGTCGTAATAGCCGGCCTTGAGGAGCTTGTAGGCATTCTCCTGCGCCTTCGGGCCATACTGGCCGGTCAGGGAGAAGGTGTTCATCTGGAACACCACGTCCAAGTCCTTCAGCTTGCGGTAGTCATCGTCGTCCATGTAGAAGAAACGCTCCACATGGGCCAGCACCGGGTAGTACCCCGCGCGCTTGATCTCCTTCAGGATGTCCCGGAACCCCATCGGAGGGGTATAGTAGGAGGTCTCCACGAAGAGATGATCGCCTTTCTTGCCGATCGGAAGCAGATCGCCCGCCTCCAGGCGCTTCAGGAACAGGGTATCGAGCATATTCTCAGCCGCCAAGTGCAAGATGATCGGTCCGCGGTAGGCTTCCTGAAGCACCTCGAAACGCGCCCGCAGGTCCGCCGGCGTGTTCGGGAAATCCTCCATGATGTGCGGGGTCAGCCAGACCTCTTTCACCCCCATCGCCTCGTAGCGGGCGAGGACGGCGAGCGACTCTTCCTGCGTAGGTATCCCGTCATCGACGCCGGGCAGGAGATGCGAATGGTAGTCTATCAAGCCGCGGAAAAAATCCAGCTCCGCATAACTTTTCGAAGAAGGGAACGGCCACATCGCTTACTTGTTCTCCACCCGATCCAGCACGGAGTAGGGCGAATTGTTCGAGACGTACTCGGGCACCATTTCCTTCATCTTCGCCACCACCGCCATATCGTCAAAACTCCGCGCCAAAGCAATCAGATCCTGAATGTCGCGATTGACATCGTCGTAGGAATAGTGGCGCACCTTGGCCACGTAGATCATCTCGTTCTCCGTAGGGAGAGACGTCTCGGCGGCGTTCAAAACTTCTTCGTAGAGTTTCTCTCCTTTCCGGAGCCCGGTATATTCAATCTTCACGTTCGCCGCGCCTGCAAGCCGGATCATCCGCCGCGCAAGATCCGCGATCCGCACCGGCTTGCCCATGTCGAAGACATAGATCTCGCCGCCTTGCCCCTTGACGCAAGCCTCAAGCACCA
>JGI24711J26586_10000771_pt1 | contig 25081 bp, 19 predicted proteins | sample BioPla3DNA1_FD_26586 | JGI IMG/M metagenome (IMG submission 26586)
CGGCCGCTGTAAAGCAGCTTCAGGTATTGGGAAAGCAGCTTGATGTTCCGGTGTTTGAAATGGGTACCGGTGCGGACCCTGTTGATGTAGCAAAAAAGGCTGTGGAAAACGCAAAAAAACTTGAAAATGACGTAGTTATTATTGATACGGCCGGTCGGCTGCATATCGATGAAGAGTTAATGCAGGAGCTTGTAACGCTGAAAAATAAAGTTAGACCCAACGAGATTCTTCTTGTCGTTGATTCAATGACTGGACAGGATGCAGTGAATGTTGCATCAAAGTTTAATGAAAGTTTGGGCATCGATGGTATTATACTGACTAAACTGGATGGAGACACCCGAGGCGGCGCGGCTTTATCAACAAAAGCAGTTACGGGTAAACCGATCAAGTTTACAGGTACCGGTGAAAAACTAAATGATCTTGAACCTTTTCATCCTGACAGAATGGCTTCAAGAATTCTTGGCATGGGCGATGTTCTAAGCCTCATCGAAAAAGCTCAAACAGCATTTGATGAGAAAAAAGCTTTGGAACTTGAAAAAAAGCTGCGTGCTCAGCAGTTTACGCTCGATGATTTTTTAGATCAGCTCCAGCAACTAAAAAACATGGGCTCTATAAATCAATTTCTTGGTATGATGCCCGGAATGAACGCTAAAGCTCTCAAAGATGTGCAGGTGGATGATAAGCAGATGGTATATTTGGAGGCCATTATCAGATCAATGACAAAACAGGAAAGATCAAATCCTTCAATTATCAATGCAAGCCGGCGCCGGCGCATAGCTGATGGAAGCGGTACATCAATACAGCAGGTTAACAGTCTGTTAAAACAGTTTGAATCGATGAAGAAAATGATGAAAATGTTTTCAAATCCAAACAAGCTGAAAGGAATGAGAGGGCTTGGGGGTTTTAAACTTCCATTTTAAATCAGTAACATATAATATTTGAAAGAAATGCCTGATGTTTAGGCAAGTAACAAATTTTATTTATGTTAATCGGGTCGAGCAGTGGCTTGTGTCACTGATTTTATACAATATTAATTGTGCAAGGGGTGAGTACATGGCGGTAAAAATGCGTTTAAAGAGGATAGGCAAAAAGAAGAAACCTTTCTACAGAATTGTGATTGCCGATGAAAGAGCTCCGCGTGACGGGAAATTTATTGATCAGGTAGGAACATATAATCCTCTTACCGATCCTTCGGAAATCAAATTTGATGAAGAGAAGGCAAAAGAGTGGCTGAAAAAAGGTGTTCAGCCAACCGATACGGTTAAAAAACTCTTAAAGATATCCGGTATTACCGAATGAATTCAATTACACGAGAAAATATGTATATGACGGAAACGGTACCGGTTTTCTGAAATGGAGGGTTTTCAATGAAGGAGCTATTGGAAAACATAGCAAGGTCGCTTGTGGATAATCCTGACGAAGTGTCTGTTAATGAGGTGGAAGGTGAAAAATTACTGATACTTGAATTAAGAGTTGCCGATGATGATATGGGAAAAGTAATAGGCAAACAGGGACGAATCGCGAAGGCTATCCGCACTGTTATGAAAGCAGCGGCCGTACGCAATGATAAAAGAATAGTTGTAGAAATAATTCAATGAGAAACAGAGCAGGCAGTCCTGCTCTTGTTTTTATAGGTGAATTGTAAAGTTTAAGTCTGGTGGACAAAGTAAAGTCTGTTTGTCAAAGTAATATCTACAAAAAAGAAGTTTGAATTAATAGCTTTTAGTATTTAGTTATTGACAAACAAGTTTTATGGTAATATAATGTAACTATACCACCACCCCCAGGGGGGAGGGGAGGAAGAAGCGAGGGGGGTTTTATGGAAAACCAGAACAAAATGACTGATCTTATTAATCTTCTAAAAACCGCCAGGGGACAAATTGATGCAATCATCGAAATGGTCCGTGACGGTAAATATTGTGCTGACATACTTGTTCAGCTTTCAGCCGTTCAAGGTATCATAAAAAAAAGCACAATAACCATACTTGAGAATCATATAGAAAAATGCATTTCTGAAACCATGGCAGATGTTAAGGATAGAGATAATAAAATTAAAGAAATTATTTTTGTTTTAAAAAACTTTTTGAAAATGTAATTATTAACACTTGTACTGCCGCTTGTATGATTGAAAACTGTTGTTTTGTAGCAACATAAAAAGGACAGATTTTTTGTCTTTAAATAAATATTTGGGCCCCATTTGTGGCTATTGGAAGGAGATGTATATAATGAGTGAAAAGGTATTAACTATTACGAAGGATAATTTTGAGAAAGAGGTACTGCAATCGGATGTACCCGTGCTTGTGGATTTTTGGGCGGCATGGTGCGGGCCGTGTAGAATGGTAGCGCCTATTGTCGACCAAATTGCAAATGAATACGCAGGAAAGGTTAAGGTTGGCAAAGTTAATGTTGACGATGAAAATGAGCTTGCTCAAAAGTTTCGTATTATGAGTATTCCAACGCTTATGGTATTTAAAAACGGAGAGCTTGCGGATAGTGTTTTAGGAGCAAGATCAAAAGAAGATTTATCAAAAATGCTTGAAGCCCATATTTAGTGCTGTCGCGTTCCGGTAGTTACGCGACTCTGGCTTCGCGGGGCAAGGCATTGCTGCTGCGTTTTGGCAGGTACGCAGCTTTGATTCGGGTGTTTTTGGTTACCCGGGCGACATGCTCCAACGCACTTCTACGATATGTGCTTTGGCGCTCAAGTAAACGAAACACCCGAAGCGGGACCCGCGGGAATAATGTTAATTGCTATAGTAATACTATGCAAACCCAGCCGTCTTTGACAAACATCGAAATAAGGCGATATAATTGTTCTAAATCTACTACAATATGGCATATGATGCGGAGGTTTTATTATGGGCTTTATTATAAAAAATATAACCGTTGTTTCTTATAATGACAATTTGGAAACAATTGAAAATGCCAATGTTGTAGTTAATGGTGAAAAAATCACGTATGTAGGAGCAGAAATGCCCGAATCATCCGGATACGATATAATCAACGGAGAAGGCAAGGCTTTATTGCCGGGTCTTGTAAATGCCCATACCCATATCCCAATGACTCTTTTAAGAAGCTATGCCGATGATATGGCCCTTCACACATGGCTTTATGAACACATTTTTAAAATTGAAGCAAAAATGAATGCTGAAGACATATACTGGGGTTCACAGTTAGCTATGCTGGAGATGATCGCCGGAGGGACCACATGTTTCGCCGACATGTATTATTTTGTGGACAGAATAGCCGAGGCTGCAGCACAGTCCGGCCTTAAAGCTTTACTGTCACGCGGGCTGATAAATGGCGCGGTTTTGGATGATTACTCCAACGATGAAAGGCTGTCCGAAGCTGTTGAACTTTTTAATAAATGGGACGGCGCAATGGACGGACGTATCAGGATCGCGTTTTCCCCTCATGCCGTTTATACGTGTTCCCCGCAGTATATAGCAGCGATTTGCGATGTTGCTCAAAAGCTTGGAGCATATATACACATACATGTTGATGAAACAGTTAAGGAGCATAACGACTGCTTGCAGCAGTATGGAAAGACCCCTGTAAAACACCTATATGATATTGGAGTGTTTGATGTTCCAACGATAGCGGCGCACTGTGTGCATGTTACCAATCGTGATATGGATAAAATGAAGCAGAAGAATGTGTCTTTTATCCATAACCCCGGCAGTAACCTGAAGCTTGCAAGCGGGATAGCACCAGTTCCCGACGCATTGGAAAAGGGGATTAATGTTGCACTTGGTACCGATGGCGCTTCAAGTAATAACAACCTTAACATGTGGGAAGAAATGAATCTTGCGGCTCTTATCCACAAGGGGAAAAGCCTTGACCCAATGGCTGTAAAAGCTGAAGAGGCATTCAAAATGGCAACGGTAAACGGTGCCGAGGCTCTGGGTTTTCATAAAACAGGGCGCATACTGGAAGGTTATTATGCGGATATGATTATTGTAGATATATCAAAGCCGCATTATCTTCCGCTCCATAAGCTTGCTTCAAATTTTGCTTACTCGGCCCAGGCCGCGGATGTTGAAACTGTCTTTGTTAACGGAAGAATACTTTACGACAAAGGAGATTACAAAACTCTTGATAAGGAAAAGATAATCTATAATGTTAACCGTGTCTGCAAAAGACTCTTCTGCTCTTAAAGCTGTTTTATACCCCGTCACTGAGCTGTAAAGCGCGATTAATTAGTTTCACCGCTGCTCTCAGGTTTTTCCGGATCAACAATCACGGTGTTGTAATTTGTATAAATAACCATTCCGGGTTTTGCACCCGTTGGTTTTCTTACGTATTTTATTCTGGTATAATCTACCTCAACCCTTGTTGTGTTGCGTGCCTTGCTGAACCATGCTGCCAATCTTGCCGCTTCTAACAGCGAGGCATCGGGAATCGGCTCCGGGATGCGTGCAATAACATGCGAACCGGGTATATTTTTTGTATGCAGCCACATATCAGTAGTTTTGGCTCGTTTAAGAGTTAGTTCGTCATTTTGCATATTGTTTCTGCCAACCCATATGGGGTATCCCTCACTTGATATGAATTTCAGAGGTAACGATTGAGCAGCGGATTTTCTTCGGCTGTTTGTTTTATGAATATATCCCTGGGTGCGAAGTTCTTCGCGAATTTGTTCTATAATGTCGGCAGAATCGGCGTTTTCAATACTGTACAGGACATTTTCAAGGTATTCCAGTTCCGTTTTTGCAAGCTTGAGCTGTTCGGCAGCGAAAGAGCGTGATATTTTTGCCTTCGTGTACTTTTTAAAATACCACTGCGCATTTTCCTGCGGAGTTCGATTTTCATCCAATTTTATTTCAACATATGTTTGTTCAGGTTCATAGTAGTTTAGAAGCGAACATTTTTCCATTCCCTTGGAAAGGTTATGGATATTAGCCGTTATCAACTCACCGTACAAACGGTATATTTCAGGATTGGAGTTCTTTTCCAGAGTGCTTATATGGATTTGTATTTTCTTTTCGCATCTTTCAATATTCTGACGCACAATCCGGTTCAAATCACTTGCTTTTTTTTTGATACTGTTTTTTATTTCCCTGACCCTGTAAAATTTATCTATTGCATTACTAATGGACGGAAAGCTTTCAAAAGATCCGTAATGAGTAAGGCTGACGGCATGAAAATCAACAGGCTTTCCCGTTTTTTCATCATACACCACACAGGGTGAATAATTGCTCTGTTCCCACGAATCTACCATTTGTGTCATGATTTTCGCCGCATCAGGCAGTTTAGTCCGGTTAACCGACGCTAAACCGAGGTCGGGATCAATACCGGCACGGTGGCATATTTCACGGCATAAGACAGGACTGAAGCCAAGTATTGATGATAGTAATATTTTATCAAAAGGCCGATCTGTTTCCGATACCGAGCTTATAAATTCTCCAAAATCAATTTTCGACGGTATGAATTTTTCCTGGGCCGGCGGCGGAATGTACTGCCTAACAGGCATTACTTCGCGTACACGGCTCATACCGTGATCTACATGTTTTATAGCGTCTATAATCTTTCCAGTCGGATTTAGAAGTATAATGTTGCTGTGACGGCCCATAATTTCTATTACAAGCTTTTTTATGCTTTTGTCACCAAGCTCGTCTATTGCTTCAATATTGATTGTAATGATTCTCTCGTAATCATGGGATTGAACATTAACCACCCTGGCGCCTGAAAGATGCTTCCTTAAAAGCATGCAGAACATGGGTGGGGAAGCAGGGTTTTCGAAATCCATTTCCGTAAGGTGAATTCGCGCCGAATTCGCATTCGAGCTTATAAAAAGCTTTACGTTGTGTTTACCGGTACGTATATGAAATATCAGACTGTCTTTTTCAGGCTGATATATCCTGTAAATGCGTCCGCCCGATATACTTGTACTCAACTCATCGGCTACCGCCTTTGTAACAACTCCGTCAAATGGCAATAATTTTACACTTCCTTTTCCGCGAAATAAAACGAGGCTTCACATTTCCAATGCCTCGAAAGGTTGTATTATCCGCTGTTTATTTTAACACATATTATATTCCTGGGAAATACCGAATACTGTTCACACAATAATTTTATAGAACTGTTATGCAATAACGGAAGCAAGGACAGCCCGCAAATAACGCTGATAAACAGCGGGTGATTAACGGGTCGAGGCATTGCTGTCGCGTTCCGGTGGGTACGCGACTCTGATTCGGGTGTTTTCGGTTACGCAGGGCGACATGCTCCAACGCCACGCAGCTAACAGGAAACTGTGGCGCGGGTAAATGCTATAAAATTATTATTTGTCTGAACAGGAACGCTTAAAGTAATAAATGTTACAGTTTTATTAATTTTATTTTACAAAATGGTATTAACGTGTTATAATAAATAACGCACCGCAAAAATTGTTTATTATTTTATTTTAAACATTAATGTCAAAAGAGATACAGAAATAGATTACCACTTCGCTAATGACTCATAATACAGTTTTGGAGGGAGAAATTAGCAATGTTATTGAAAAAAAGATCTTTTGCTATCAGCATATTGATAATATCCGTTCTGTTGTTTGTAATGATGAATTTTACTACTTTTTTTAAATAAAAAAAGAGAGATATTTTTTGGAGGAGGGGCAGCTGCCCTTTTTTTTTGCCTATTATGACTATTATTCCGGGAAATATGAAGGATTGAATGATAAAAAAAAACATGATATATTTAATCTAACATTAAGAAAAGATTTTATGTCGGGGGTTACATATGCAGCAAAACGGATATCGGTCATCGCGAAAAAGAAGTACCGGAACCGAAAAGATTCCTCTGATAATGCTGCTGGTTTTACTGGCTTGTATCATTGGCTCGGATTGGTTTTTTAAGCTTGGGCTTAATTGGGTGGATTATACTATTATCGGGATAATTTTTCTCAGTGCATTTATCGGGTATGTTAAAGGGCTTATCAGTGCATTGTTCAGTTTGGTTGGTTATGTTGCCGCTGTTGTTTGCGCAGTGCTATTTTCCGAACAAGTCGCGCTTTTTATTATGAAAAACACCAGGATTACCGAATCAATTACCGAAAGCCTGAAGAATCTATATTCCGGCATTAGTATCCCTGCATTCAACCAATCGCTTGATTTATCCGCATTTAAAAACAACAGTCAAATATTTGAACAAATTCCTGAACTGCAAAAATTTTTACAGGAGAATTCAATGCTCGGGCAGTTGTTCGAAAATGTCAATCCTTTAGCGTCCGCCTCCGACGCGATAAGCAATGTTCTTACATCTATAACTGATGTCCTCGTTTTTTCAGTATTAAAGGTGATATCGATAATCGCCGTATTTATTGTTGTCAAACTGGCGGTTGCAATTGCTGGAATGCTTGTTAATTCCCTGATATCACAAAGCAATTTTCTAAGCACGACAAATAAGACGATAGGACTTGCGTTAGGTACCATTATTGGATGTTTGGTTGTATTTGTCATATGTTCGTATATTGTCCCGTTTATAGGTTCAATGAATATAATAAAACTGCCGGCTGAATATCAACAATCAAGAGTTATTGGCTGGTTGTTTCAATCATCTGTTTATTAACCCCATTTCTTTCACTCCAATATGATATTTTTTGAACTAAAAATAAGCATATTTAATCTATTTATGCAGCCGTCAAACTAATAGAATATTGATAGCGCTAAAACCGTTAAAAACGTAAGAAACTGCTTTGGGACGTGTACCAATGTTCTGCTTTGTTTAAATTTATTTAAAATATATACCATGGAGGTATAAAAAATGGTAAGAGTAAGAACAAGAACACAAGTTCATTTGGGACGCAGGGGTACTATTATATTATGTGCTTTTTTGGGTGTCATATTACTGTTAATAGGTATAAGTTTAATGTCCAAGACTATAAAAATGACTAACAGGGGCATAACCGTCGAAGCGCAGGTTAGTAACATTCAAGTAAGCAGAACAAGCAAAACAACGAGTTACACACCTGAGGTTAAATTTAAAACACTTACCGGAGATACTGTCAGCGTCAGTCTTAACAAGTATACCGGTCGTTCTCCATATTCGGTAGGCGATAATGTCAGTATTATTTATTTGCAGGATGACCCAAAGACGATAATATTGGATTCGTTTTTCAACAAATACGGGTTCCCGGTAATATTTATCGTGGTGGGAATTCTGTGTTTATTCATAGGTGCGGTGAAAATTATTTCTCCGAAACATTAACCGCAAAATTTTTAGTTCTGCCGTAATACTAACTTTTACGAGATGGGCTTTATTAGATAATCTATTGCGCTGCAAAAGAAAAAAATGTCCCTGAAATAGGTTTACACCTTTATTTCAGGGCATTATTTTTTAATGTGTTATTACAGCCGGACGTGTCAGCGATTTTACATAAATAGTGAAACGATAGGTTTTGCTGCACTTCATTTAAAGCGCACTTATACCGATAAAAATTATAGGATTAATGACCGATTTAAGTTAATCATGTATTGGATGGGTGGTATAATGAGCTTTCACATAAAAAAAGGAAAACCTGAACTTAAGCGTCTTGTTATTCTTTTTTCGCTTTTCTTGCTATTATCAAACGTTCCATATCGGACCTCAGCGCAAAACTCTTCACCGGCGCGTATATTTGAGGGCACTGAAGATTCAAAAGCCATTTTAGCCAACCTTGATTATAATGATGTAAAGCAGTCGAATTCATGGGCAAAAGACGCTGTCTGGGAAACAGGAGCGCTTGAACTTATGAAAGGCTACGGAGATAAAAGGTTTGGGCTCAACGAACGCCTTACCGTAGAAGAAGCCCTTGTTATTGCATACAATATGGCAGGCCGTGAATCTGAAGCACAATTGGCTGCCGAAGCTTTGGATTTGCAGAGACAGGAGGAAGACCGAAAAACACCTGCCGAAAGAATGTGGGCAGACGGATATATTCAACTGGCGCTTAATGACGGGCTGATCACACAGGAACAATACAATGATGCGATGCAAACAAATCAGCTTGAGCTTGAATCATCGGCTTTTAGCCGTTACAGCCCGGTTACGCGTGAAGATATGGCCTTTTATTTGGCAAAAGTCCTTGAAATAAACCCTGTAAACAGTCAAACGCATACTTTTAACGATTACCGCGACTGGATGGACGCTAATCCTCACCGTATTCCATATATAGAAGCGCTGCTGCAAAACAGGGTTATGAGCGGAAGCGGAAACGGATATTTCAGACCGAAGGGAAACGTAACAAGAGAGCAGGCGGCACAGATTATTCAGAATGCGAGCCCTTTCATATTTCCAAAACACAATATTGAAAAATTTAAAGGGACAATTGAGAATATTAAGCAGTATACAGACAGGACAGACGGCGGTAATTCAACAGTTACCGTTGTTGATGTCAGAAACAGCGGCGGTCATCTGCATCAATTCCGTTTCGAAAGCCCTTCGGCGGAAGAAACGGTGAACGAGGTGGCCGGCGGCAGTAAAAATATTGTTTCAAAGGGCGCTATAATAAATGATATTGGCGTGCTTAAAGATGAATCGGCATTTAGTGAAGGGCAGGAAATCATATATTTTGTCAAAAATACCCGGATATACTATGCGTCGATAGTTATAAGCGGCACGAAAACCGAGTATTATTTGGGAAAAATTCTGTCTGTGGATGAACTGAACAGGCATGTCGGCAGTGAAATGCTTTTAGAGCTTCCGTTTTCTGATATAAGGCTTATAGAACCGTCTGTTTTGTATAATATTGTTCCCAACGGCACTGTCGAAATTCTTTCGGTCAGTGAAGACGCAAAGATATACATTGATTTTTCCCGGAAAACCCTTAAAGATATCAAACCCGAATCGATAATGCTTGTTACAGTCGAGAACGGGCTTGTTACAGGGCTGGAACAGGTTAAACTTGATCTGATGCAGGAAGAAGGGATTGTAAGCGGCATTGTTGAAGAGAACAATCCTGCGCTTGGTTACGTGACATTATATTTCCCGGACGGTTTGGGGACTTCACCGGCTTACAGCCAGAGCCTGTCCAACTACCGTACATATTCATATCTCAGGGCTGAAAACGTTACGGTTTATAAAAATGGCTTACCTGCCGCTATTTACGATATAAATCCCGGAGACAGCGTGTTTCTTAAGCTTGACGCTGATGGAAACCTTATAAGGATAAGCGCGTCAGATAATTATTACCCCGTATATGGTCGGGTGAGGGCGAAGTTAAGCGGCAACCTGCTTATTGAAAAGCAGGACGGAACGTATGAACAAATAACGATTCCCCCAAAAACCCCTATCTTCCGGCAGAAAAGAAGAATATCGTGGGATGATATAAAAGAAGGGGATAGTGTAAGGATTCTTCTGCAAAGAAGCGGAAGCAATGTGATAATCGGCGAAGTGACACTGGAAAAGAAGGTTCAGGAAACCACCGGTATTTATAGGGCTCAGTTAGGATACTATGACGATTTTAGTAACAGCCTTGTCGTGACAAGACTCCAGCAGTTCAGCGACGGCTTTTGGAAGCAGCCTGAAACAGCGGGTGCAAGCAAACTCCAAATCAGTGAAAACTATAAACCGGATATACTGAAAGGTTTACACGGAACAGTTTATCTGGCAACAGGCAAGAACCTGATGGGGAATGATACCGTTATTAAAATGGCGACGGACGGCGGCGCACTGCTGTCCGAAGTGATAGGAGACACAATTGTTGACGTGCAGCCCGGAAGGGGCAGCCTGACGCTGTTAAACAATAACACCCGTTTTGTATATGGCCCCGATTCGATAATAATTAAGGGCGGGAAGCTGCTTGAGCCAAACCAGGTTAAAAGCTATGATGAAGCTTATGTCGTTGCGGGCAGTCACACCGACGGCACGAATACAGCAAACATAATTTGGCTTAAGGAACCTGCGGAGGATACGGGTCTTACACTTTACCGCGGGCGTATTTCCAATATAGAATGGTTAAGTTCGGTGACACTGCAATCATTCTCGCAGTTCCGTGACCCTGAGTGGGAGTTTGTTAATGTGCCTAAAACTCTTAGCATAGATCCGCAAACAATAAGGATATACGATGACGACGGCAGAACCGATCCGGCGCAGTTCGATGACAAAGGTGAAAACAGCTATAAAAACCGCACCGTTTATGTCCTTGCGCAGGAAGGCAGGGCAATGCTGGTAAGCACAGCTCCTTACGGCGATGTTGTTTACAAAGGCCGGATACTGAAACTTGAAGGCGCGGTAAAAGATGCTTACGGACATTTCGTATCACCTCCGGATTCTATGATAATTACGGAGGCAAGAGTGTACGACCTTCGGACCTGGATTTGGGAAAACAAGGATGATATTCAAATGACAATACCGCATAATGCGGTTATTATGAAAAACGGAAAAATTGCCGGCGCCGAGCAGCTTGAACAAGGGGACAGGCTTACGGTTATCAGGTCGGAAACATCGGATGACGCATATGTTGTTATCGCGGAATCATACTGAAAAAATACTGATGGAGAACTACCGGAGGGGATATGATGGAATATAAAAACACATGCAAAATATTAACGTTTGTAATAGCATTTATTCTAATAATCGCAGGTCCGGTAAATACATACGCATATTCCGGTTCAATGGGATATGAAGGCGGCATATCGGCAGCGGACCCGTATGAAAACAATACTTATTTATACCGGGAAGTGTGTTTTCTAACCGGTTTCCCCGTTATATTCGAAGGCACGCTGACAGTAAAAAAGAATGTAAGGAAAGATAAAATAACCGCAACATATACGTACAATTTGGAAAACATAGAACGCGAAGCCGCAATTACCAGAGTGGTTGTTATGGATACATACACCGAAACAAAACAGACAGGCCAGGTAGTTGAATCAAGTACGCATACAAGAATGCCAACCGAGATTGTAAGGTTCGGACAGACAACCTATAATCTTATCGGTTACCGTTTCACTCAGTCCGGAATAACTGATCCAAAACCAGCGGTATATTACAACGCCGGCGAATACAGCGTGAAAAAAACTTACAGGATCAATACCGGTGGCACAATTGAACTTGATATGACAGGGAACCAATACGGATACGACCAGCATTGGAGCAGCGCTAAAGCCGGAAAGGTAAATATAATGATATCGGCAAAACCTCAAGTAGGCGGCGAAATTATCCCGTGGGGAGGATGGGCGGAGGTTTCGGTGTCAAATACGGCAAAGAAAGATTTTAAATACATAAAGAATGAACCGTGGCAAATCAGCTTTGAGGGCGGCTATGTCGAGCAGAACTGGGAAGAAAGCATTCTTGAATATAACGCAATGCTGCCGGAGTTTGATAAAAACGGAAAGGCTATGGAAGTAATGCGTAGTTATAACGAACGGATCGGCATAGATACCGAGCCTATTAATTCAAGGCTGATGGTTCCTGATTTAAAACATTTGGAAGGGCACTGGGCTGAAGAACCGGTAAAGATATTATACAGCCTTGAAATCCTTCCCGGCACCGGTGAAAACTTCAATCCGGCAAAATATGTTACAAGGCGGGATTTTACCGCGATGGTTGTCAGGGCTGTCAGGGAAATTCCAAACGATCCGGATCTTATTGTCAGAACGGTAACNACAGCGTCACGGTCGCGGGACAAAACCCCTGAAGTGTCACCTTTTTTGGATGTTAATACCGATGACATGTTTTATGAAGAAATAAAACTGGCAAGCAGCCGCGGAATAATTCACGGTACAGGGCAGGCATATTTTTCACCGGACAGACATATAACAAAAGCAGAAGCCGTTACTATTCTGATCCGTGCCGTCGGGCTTGAGGGGCTTGCATCATATCCGTATTCGATAACACATTTCGCGGACAACGACAGCATTCCCGCATTTGCAAGGAATGCATCCGCGGTAGCATATCGGATAGGGTTAGTGGAAGAAGACGGCAGGGGATATTTTAACCCGAACGAAAGCCTCACTTACGAAAAAGCGTCAAATATTATTTACAAATTCATACAATACCTTGGAAAAGAACTTGTTAAAGATTACCGCGAAAGAGTGTTGAACTATTAGTCTTTGCGCAGCGATAAAATGAGTGCTTGCTTGGGGTGCAAGAGGACGCCGAACTATCTAAGTCCGTATTGCAACCCCTGAGAAACAATGATAGAATTTAAGCAAACAATAATCGGAAGCGGGCGTTTTAATGAAAAGATATAATAAAAAAATAATAGCTGTAATATTTGTCCTTATATTGCAGCTAATACCGGCGATTCCGGTTCAGGCTGGCGAGTATTCGGAATATATTGAGCAAGTTTTCGACATGGCGAAAGATCGCTATTATCAGGATATATCAGACGAAGAACTGGTAAAGGGAGCTTTAAGAGGTATATTCAATTCGATGGATGAATATACAACATTTTACGATCTTGACGAAGCCGGCACTTTCTTAAATTCAATGCAGGACAATTACCAGGGGATAGGCGTAGAGATAACCGGCGTGCCTGAAGGTGTAATTGTTGTTCGCGTTTTTGATAATTCACCTGCCGAAAGCGCCGGAATAATAGCTGATGACATTATTACGCAAGTCGATGGAACAGATGTCGCGGGATTAACCGCTCAAGACATTTCAAACCTTATTCGAGGAGAAAGCGGAACATATGTCGAACTTGGCATTATCAGAGGCCGCGCCAGGGAGCTTATTACAATACGGGTACAGCGCGGTTCTGTTAATATAAGCCCGGTAAAATGGACGGTACACGACGATGTGATGTATATTAAGCTGGAATCATTCAGCGGAAACAGCGCGTATTTTTTCGATCAGGCGCTTAATGAGATGGATAACAGGGGCTTAGAAAAAATGATACTGGATCTGCGAAACAACCCGGGCGGAGAAGTGTCCCAGGCCGTGTCTATTGCACGCAGACTTGTAAGACAGGGTGTTATAACCAAATTGGATTTTAAATCAGAAGACACAAGAGATATTACGTATTATTCATTCCTGCGCAAAACAAAATATATTCCGGCAGTTCTTATCAATGGTAATTCGGCCAGCGCTTCCGAAATTGTTGCCAGTGCGATACAGGATTCAAAAGACGGCTTCCTCGTTGGCACAAAGACCTATGGCAAGGGTGTTGTACAGAATCTGTATCCTGTCTTAAATCCAGAGGCGTATGAAAAGTATATGACTTTGTACGGTGAGAGTATTGTCGATGGTTATCAATGGGCAAATAAGCATGGTGTGGTTGTGTCTGAATCCGATTTAATAGGATGGATAAAAATTACCACCGGCCATTACCTGACCAGAAATGGCAGGGCAATTCATAATATCGGGGTTATGCCCGATTTTGAAGTTGATGATTACGAGCTGATTAATGGAATTGACATTCAAAGCATAAAGCCGCTTGAGCACGATAATATTATCCTGTTGAATGGAGTTGGGAACGATGTCTACAACGCGGAGAAAATATTGACTGTCAAAGGCTTTGAAATTGATGCGCCCGACAATATACTTGATAAAAGAACAAGCGATGCTTTGGTGGTGTTCCAGAAAGAAAAAGGCATTCCCGTGACGGGCGCTTTGGATAAGATGACAAAAGCCGCACTTAACGACGAATTAATCAAATTGCGTTTTATAATAGACAAGCAATACTCAAAAGCATTCGAATTGTTGGGTTATTTTTAACATAAGGAAAAAGCATTTTCAAATGTTGAGGTACAAATGATTGCAAAGAAAAAAACAGGGGCAAACCGTCTTTTATTTAAATTATTTATGCTGGTTGTCTTAATTACTGTTGTCGTTTTATCGGCAATGTATGCTTTCGAGGGCTCATTCTCCGGCGAGATCAACTGGGAACGCTTTAATCCGGCCGGTGTTATTGAAAACATACAAAATAGCTACGGAAACGAGCGGAGCGGTGTGATTTTGTCCGGTGATATTAATCCGAAGCTGGCCGAAGCATATATGGGTAACCTTCTTATTCTTTCTGAAAGCGATATTAAGCTAATTAATTCAAAGGGTGAGGAAGTGTGGTATATACCGCATGAGATGTATAACCCTGTTGTTAACGTGCATGGTAAACTGATCCTGCTGTATGAACAGACAGGGATGTCTTTTGTTGTTATCAGCGGCGGCAAAACGCTTCTCAAGGATACGCTTGACGAAGAAATAGCATTCGGGTACATAACCGATGATTATGTTCTTTTTATAAGCCGCAGCAATATTGGATATAAGAGAACAGTACATATGATAGAACCGGACAGCGGGATAAATCTTGGCGCTTTGTATATTGACGATTATTACCCGTATTATGCGGTCCCTCAAAATAGTGAAAAAAAAACGTTCCTGCTGTACGGCCTTGGTCTTGATTCAATATATCCTTCAACGGTAATCAGGGAATATGGAACAGACCTCAGCCCAAATCCGGTTACCGGTGTTGAACTGGATGATTTAACGCCTCTTTTCTGCAGCAATGGCAGTATGAAAATCTTTGTCGGCAATAACAGTGCGTATTGCTACGATAATGACTTTACCCTTATATGGTCAAGGGATTTTGACCATAACATAGTTTCGGCAGGTATGTTTGATAACGGGGCTTCGATTATTGCTCTCGAAGCTCAAAACGATACCGTAGTATTTATTGACAAGCAAGGTAAGGACGTAAAGAATGTTAATTTAAACGGCCAGGTCCATGATATTGAAATATGCGGTAATTCGGCTGCCGTAGCAATGGGCTCGGAAGTTTTATTCTACGGGCATACGGGTAAACAAATTGATCATGTTACTATACCGGGTATGAAGACTAAAGTTAAGTTTATTGATGAGAAAAGGGCTTATATTATTTCGGAGCATGAGATAATTCTACATCAAATTTCTAAGAACAAATAAATACGGATGGAACTTAAGTACTGTTTGTGCGTCTATAGGATGGAGGTGTAAACATGGATAAGATTACCATGATTTGTTTTGTGATTATTTTTTGTCTAACGGCGGCGGCATGCGGGAACAGTAAGAATTCATCGGACAATACTGTCCCTGACGGTCAGACAACGTCTACTCCTGTAGAAGAGCAGGTTGAAAATGACTTATTCACGATTGAAGGAGAAGTGGTGGGGCTAATCGATAATAACAGTTTTGAAGCTATTGTTTCGGGGGCCCCGGTTGTTTTTCGCCTAACAAATGCAGTGTCCGTTTTTGAAGAAAAAGGGATTAATGACGGGGACATTGTAAAAATAGGCTATATACTGGATAAGAACGAACAAAAAGTTGTTAAGTCAATTGTAAAAAAATAGGTCACTGTTCAAACGTTATTTGCTTTGCTTTGAAACTGCTTTTAGAATTTATTGCACAATATGCTATAATATACCTGAACAGACAGTGAACAGGAAAAGAGGGCGGCAATGAAAGCAAGTATTGTTACGGTAACAATGAATCCCGCACTCGATAAAATGATTACCGTTGAGAATTTTAACGCCGGAAAACTAAATAGGGCAAAATCAGTAAGGCTTGACCCAGGAGGTAAAGGGATTAATGTTTCGAAGGCTCTTTCAACATATGGAGTAAAGCAGGTTGCAACAGGTATTTTGGGAGGGCAGACAGGCAGACTTGTTTCGTCGATGCTTAAGGGATATGGAATAAATCAGGACTTTTTATTTATTTCAGGTCAAACCCGGGTTAATATTAAAATACTTGACAAAATTACCGGAAGCATAACAGAAGTTAATGAACAAGGGCCTGAAATCAGCTATGAAACTTTGGAGGAGTTTTTCAACAAACTGAAAAAAATGGTTAAAAATGCAGATATGCTTGTCATGTCCGGGAGTCTGCCCGTTTCAATTCCATCCTGTTTTTATTCCACCTGCATACAGATGGCAGAAAAAATGAATGTAAGAACTATTATCGATACCGATGGAGAGGCACTAAAGCTTAGTATTAAGGCAAAGCCATATGCAATTAAGCCAAATTTATATGAGTTGGAGCAGTTAGCCGAAAAGCCTTTAAACAGTATTGAAGATATTGCAGCCGAAGCGGAACGCCTTGCAAAAAACGGGATACGGCTCGTTCTTGTTTCATTGGGAAGCAATGGCTCAATCCTTTGTTACAGAGGCAGAATATACAAAGCCGAACCACTGCCTGTTGAAGTAAAGTCTGCCGTTGCGTCAGGCGATGCAATGGTAGCTGCGCTGGCATACTGCATATGGATGGATTTGGTGCCTGAAGACATGGCGCGAATAGCAACAGCGGCAGGCTGCCTTACCGCTTCGAAAGATGGTTCTGATATGGCAGGCTGGAACGAAATCAGGCAAACATACACGAACATTAATTTAAAAGAACTGTAGAGGTGCATCAATGATATATCCATTAAAATTTATACCAATATATAAGCAGTATATATGGGGAGGAAGAAACCTTCTTAGTTTAGGAAAAAAACTGCCCGAAGGCATAGTAGCTGAAAGTTGGGAATTATGCTGCCACCCCGATGGGATGAGTATTATATCCAACGGTACATATGCGGGAAGAACACTGCAATCTCTGCTTGAAGATTATGGGCATGCTGTAATGGGAAATACATACAAAGAAGGGTGTAAAGACTTTCCGTTGATGGTTAAGTTTATCGATGCGAACGATAAATTGTCGGTACAGGTTCATCCTGATGATGTATATGCGTTGGAAAATGAAGGCGAATCCGGGAAAAACGAGATGTGGTATGTTTTATATGCAAAGCCCGGAGCGAGCTTAATATATGGCCTTAGCCCAGGGGTTACAAAAGAGGTTTTTAAAAAAGCGATCTCGCAGAGCAGTGCCGATAAATACTTGAATTCGGTGAAGGTTAAGCCTGGCGATTTCTTTTATATACCTGCAGGGCTTGTTCATGCGGTTGGAGAAGGAATACTATTGGCTGAGATCCAGCAAAATTCCAATTTAACATACAGGATTTACGACTATAACAGGGTCGATAGCTCCGGAAAACGAAGGGCGCTTCATATAGAAAAGGCATTGGATGTAATTGATTTTAAAGGCGGTAATCAAAAGAACGCCAAAAGATTGTTAACTTATAATATTAACGGTAATGCGTCCGTTTCAGTTCTTGCGTCCGGCCCGTATTTCTGTGCTGAAATTTACGATATATCGGCAATGATAACGCAGGACACCGGCGGAGAACAATTTCATATATATGTTTTTATTAGCGGGAGCGGGTCAATAAATACAGATGCCGGCAGTTTTCCTGTCGAAAAAGGGGATACGGTACTTGTTCCGTCAAGTATCGGCAGCTATTCACTTAAAGGAAATATGAAAGCCATAAAGGCATATAAGCCTTCTTCAAAAATCGAGATATATGAATCTTTGATGCAAAAAGGCTTTTCTAAAGAAGAAATTGACAGCGTTGAAGGAATGTATCAATTCTAAACACATAGAGCGTTCGCGCCGCGTCACCGAAAGCACCTAATCAAAGCCGCGTATATGCCGGAACGCGGCAGCAATGCCTCAACCCGCGAAGCCAGAGCCGCGTACATGCCGGAACGCGGCAGTAATGCCTCAACCCGTTAACCACCCGCTGTTTATTCGGAATACAGCCCTGCTGTTTTTAATCCCTTGAATAACTTAAGCTGTTCATGGTATAATATTTAAACTACGCAAGAAACTTATTTTTTTGATTCTGAGGTGACAGTATGGCAAGCGCAAATATATCTATTACTGTGGAAGGTTTAACGGCCGACAACTGTCAGGCAATAAAACAAGCCCTTGAAATAATTAACGGGGTTGAGAATATCATTGTAAATATAGATAATAAAAAAATAGTAATTGAATATGATGATGAAAAAATTGATGAACAGCTTATAAGAGAAACAATAGAAGACGAGGGATATACAATTAAATAAATCTGCGTTTCACATGTTATTTTTAAATACTTAAATAAACGAAAAAAATGGTTAGCAAATTTTCCCGTCACCGCCTGTATTTTAATCCGGTACCCACCGCTTAAAGAGGCGGGGCGGGTGTCCGTCTTATTCCCGTAATAATATATATGCCGGCACATAACAGGAGTCTATAGCGATGAGTAAGAGAGTTTTGATTGTTGGTGGTGTTGCAGGTGGAGCATCTGCCGCAACAAGGTTAAGAAGGCTGGATGAACATGCGGAGATAATCATGTTTGAACGAGGCGACTATATTTCTTTTGCCAATTGCGGCCTTCCCTATTATATAGGAGGAACGATAAAGAAACGTGACGACCTGCTGGTTCAAACAGTTGAAGCAATGAAATCCAGGTTTAATATTGATGTCCGGATTAGGAGCGAAGTAATTAATGTTGATACGGACAACAAGAAGGTAACGGTAAAAAGCAGTTCAAAAGGGATATATGAACAAGAATACGATTGTCTGATTCTGTCACCGGGAGCAAAGGCAATAAGACCGGACATCCCCGGAATTAACAGTGAAAAAATATTTACGCTGCGAAACATCCCTGATACCGACGCAATTAAGGAATTTATAGATAAAAAAGCGGTAGACAGCGCTGTTGTGGTAGGCGGCGGTTTTATCGGTGTGGAAATGGCGGAGAACCTTAAAAGCAAAGGACTTAATGTGACAGTTGTTGAAGCCGCTTCTCATGTGCTTGCTCCTTTTGATTCGGATATGGTTGTAACAATCGAAAAAGAACTTGTGAAAAAAGGCGTGGATTTGGTTTTGGGTGACGGGGTGAAAGCATTTACCGATACGAAAAACCGGATTAACGTTATTCTTAACAGCGGGAAAACACTCGCTGCGGATATCGTCATACTTTCGATAGGAGTAATTCCCGATACGGAGTTTCTTAAAGACAGCGGCATTAAACTTGGTCCAAGAGGACATATAATTGTAAACGAGAAAATGCAAACTAATATCGAAAGTGTGTATGCTGTCGGGGACGCAGTGGAAGTTACCGATTTTGTTACAGGCTTGAAAACCGCTGTTCCCTTGGCTGGTCCCGCAAACAAACAGGGAAGGATTGCAGCGGATAATATATCAGGTTTGAATTCCGTTTACAAAGGAACGCAGGGGACTTCAATAGTAAAAGTTTTTGGATTAACGGCAGCCGTTACAGGAGCCAATGAAAAGGCATTAAAGCGGGCCGAAATAGACTATAAAAAAATAATTATCCATCCGGTGTCCCATGCTTCGTATTATCCCGGGGCGCTCCCTATGACATTGAAACTGATATTTGGTGATGACGGAAAAATTTTGGGAGCGCAGTGCGTCGGATATAAAGGCGTTGATAAAAGGATTGACGTAATTGCCTCTGCAATACGCTTTAACGGTACCGTGTATGATCTTGCCGAGTTGGAGCTTTCTTATGCGCCTCCGTATTCATCGGCAAAGGATCCTGTGAATATGGCAGGTTTTGTTGCCCAAAATGTGCTGGCCGGGAAATCCAACATGATTACATGGGATGAAGTTAGCAAATTAAATAAAGACGATTATATTCTTTTGGATGTCCGTACCGAAGAAGAGTTTATCAGAGGCCATGTCAACGGTGCTGTTAATATTCCCCTTGACAGTTTAAGAGAAAGGATTTCTGAACTTGACAAAACAAAAATAATAATAGCATACTGCAAGGTTGGCATTAGGGGGTATATAGCCGAAAGGATACTTGAGCAGAAAGGGTTTACGGTTTTAAATGTCACCGGAGGTTATACTGAGGTAAAAAGATTAAAATAAAATTTTGGGTATAAATATCATATAGTTCTTATTTTCTATTATGCGTTTCAATAGTATTGAGAAAAGATCAGGGCTTGACCAATCTCAATACTTTTTTTGTTTATTCAACCTTTTTATGCAATAAAATATGCATTCATGTGAAGAAATACCTATTGGTAAATAAGACCATTTTCCTATACGATTGAGTTTATAGACTTATATGGATTTATGTATCACGAAACTATAATAAATGTATAAGTGTCGCAGAATATTTTTTATGAATTTATTTTAGGTGGGAGAAAAAATGTTTATTGCAGTAGAAAAAGAAACTAAGGAACCAGTGCCATTTTCAACTGAAACTGAAGATGTAAAGTATATTGATCTTTCCTTGTATTCATTCCAGGACAAAAGCATACCATATTTGCTTGGTGAAAAGATATCAAGAAAGTTTGAGATGCTTGCGCTTGAAAAGAATGACAATGAATTGGTTCTAGCAATGAAAGATCCAAAAAATATATTCGCCATAGACAGCGCAGCTTTAATAACAAGCCTGGATATAAAACCGGTTTTGGTCGATCCCGAGAAGCTGCTGCAGAAAATGGACGAAGTTTTTTATAAACAAAAACAGGAAGAAACTGTCGTCAGTAAGGCTGTTCCCGAAAAAGAAGAAAAAGAAAAGAAAAGCGGCAGCCCAACTGTCTTTAAAGAAAAACTTGGTAATATTCTCATTTCTCAAAATATAATAGATGAAAATCAACTTGAAAACGCCCTTGAAATCCAGAAAAAGAATAAGGATATGCCGCTGGGCTCAATTTTGGTTCAGGAAGGATTTATAAATAAAGAGCAGTTATTCAGTGCTTTGGAAGAACAAACCGGAATTAAATATTTTGACCTGACCGATGTTGAGATCGCTGAAGATATTATAAGGCTTGTTGACAGAAAGCTTGCTCATTCATATACCCTTATACCGGTAAAAGTCGAAAACGAATTCTTACACGTTGCTATGAGCGATCCGGTAAATATTTTCGCGATAGATGATCTTAGGCTTGCAACCGGTTATGAAATAAAACCGATGCTTGCCGACAGCGATCTTATTATTGAAAAGCTTGAAATCTATTACAAGCAGGAAGCCATACCGGAGCCTGAAGAAGAGGAAATTGAGGAAATTGACTTTGAAAATGAAATTGAAAAAGTTAAAGAAGAAATTGAAATAGAGGTCAAAAAAGAGGAACAGGTTGAAAAAACAATAAATATAAGCGATGTGGAAAATGCTCCGATTGTCAGGCTTGTAAACATGATATTTAAAAGCGCCATTGACAAGGGAGCNAGTGATATTCATATTGAGGCNTATGAAGACTGCGTAATGGTGCGTTTCAGAATTGACGGACGGCTGGTTGAGGTAATGAAGCAGGATAAAAAAATACAGCAAATACTTGTAGCAAGGATTAAAATAATAAGCGGTTTGAATATAGCGGAAAAAAGAATTCCGCAGGATGGCCGAATAGCGCTGAAGATTAATAATAAGAATTACGATTTCCGTGTTTCAACACTTCCGACAATGTTTGGCGAAAAAGTTGTTATCAGGGTGTTGGACAAGGAAGGTTTTAATAAAGCGAAAAATGAGCTTGGCTTCTTTGATGACGACCTCGTCAAATTTGACAGCATATTATCTCATCCTCACGGAATTGTGCTTGTTACAGGCCCGACCGGAAGCGGTAAGTCAACTACATTGTATACCGCATTACGTGAACTATGCAAACCGAACGTTAATATAATGACTGTCGAGGATCCGGTAGAGGCGACAGTCAGAGGAGTAAACCAGGTTCAGGTTAATGTAAAGGCCGGATTGACGTTTGCCAGTGCGTTACGTGCATTTTTACGACAGGATCCGGATATTATCATGGTCGGTGAGATTCGTGACAGGGAAACCGCTGAGATAGCAATACGCGCNGCTATTACCGGCCACCTTGTTTTAAGCACGCTGCACACAAATGACTCGGTCAGTTCTATTGATAGATTGATAGATATGGGGGTTGAACCGTTCCTGATAGCCTCATCTCTTGTGGGAGTACTCGCACAGAGGCTTGTCAGAAGATTATGCGCAAAATGTAAGGAAGAGTACATCGCGAGAGAACATGAAATGAAAATATTGAAGCTTAATGAAGAAACTAAGCTTTATAAGCCTGTCGGATGTCCGGAGTGCAATGGTTCCGGATATAAGGGCAGAATTGCGGCTTATGAAATACTCACAATAAACAGTGAAACGAGAGATTTAATTTCACAAAATGCGTCGGTTGAAACATTACGCCAGCTTGCTTTGAAAAATGGCATGAAAACACTTTCGGACAGTTGTACAAGGCTTATATTGACAGGTGTTACATCCCTTGAGGAAATGATGAGCGTAATTTCAGTAAATGAGTAGGGAGATGCCAATGTTGAGAATTGACGAGTATTTGCAGAAAGCTGTTGAAATGGAAGCTTCGGATCTTCATATATGTGTCGGCGTACCGGTTGTAATAAGAAGATTTGGTTCGCTGTATTNTATCGACGATTATGTATTAAATAAAGAAGACAGCCGCGAATTAGTTGAACAGGTCCTAACAAAGGACCAATTAGAGATTCTTGAAGCGGAAGGAGAAGTAGATTTTGCATACACGCTTTCGGGAATGGGAAGATTCAGGGTTAACGCTTTCAGGCAAAGGGGTTCTTATTCGATAGCATTCAGAATTATCCCGGTAAAAGTACCGGAGCTTAGCCAGTTAGCGTTGCCAGATATACTTTATTCGTTAGCTGAAAAGCAAAGGGGGCTCATTATCGTAACAGGACCAACAGGAAGCGGTAAGTCCACAACGCTGGCTGCAATGATAAACCACATTAACACCGAGAGAAGATGCCATATTATAACGATTGAGGATCCTATTGAGTATTTACATAAACACAGCAGAAGCATAATCAATCAAAGGGAAATAGGCGAAGACACAAAAACCTATAGTAATGCATTAAGGGCGGCATTAAGAGAGGACCCGGACGTAATTTTAATTGGTGAGATGAGAGACCAGGAAACAATCTCTATAGCGCTGACCGCTGCGGAAACCGGACATCTTGTTTTATCAACGCTGCACACACTTGGAGCCGCAAAAACAATCGATAGAATTATTGATGTTTTTCCCCCGCATCAGCAGGGACAAGTGCGCAGCCAGCTGTCAACCGTGCTTCAGGGTATTGTTTCACAGCAGTTAATTAAACGAAGCGATAATACAGGGAGAATTGTTGCCACCGAGGTAATGATTGTAACCCCGGCAATATCGAATATGATAAGGGAATCAAGGACTGTACAGATAAACAGCAGTATACACACGGGAAGTGAATATGGAATGCATTCAATGGACAGCTGCATTGCTTCATTATACAAACAGGGCATTATTTCTTATGAAAATGCATGCCAGTATTCAATGGAACCTGCGGCACTGAAAAAATTAATAGCGCTAAATTGAAGAAGGGGAAGTGAGGTTTTTGATATGGCAGTGGTTGATATATTCTCAAACAGCTTTATAACAATAGATATAGGTTTCCGATATATGAAGATTGTTCAGGTTAAAAAGAATAAACACAATCTATTATCTGTTGTTAACTATGGTATCGGAGATACGCCAAAGGGATGTATTAAAAATGGCGCTATTAAAGATAAAGATGCTGTTGTTGCAGAAATTAGCAGGGTTATTAAGGAACACAATATTANTATGAAGGAAGCAAAGATTGTAATGTCGGGTACGAATATCATATCAAGGGTGATAATGATTGATAAGGTTCCCGAAAGTGAAGTTGACAAGAAAATTTGGGAGGAAATACGGGATACCATTCCTGTGGATATGAATTCAAACAGGATAGACTATAAACTTCTTGGGAATACGATTGTGGACGGACAGGAAAAAATAAAGGTTTTTGTTACCGTAGTATCGAAAAAAATCATTGATAACTATATCAGTATTTTGAAGGAACTGCGTTTAAAGCCGATTGCCGTTGATATTCCATCTAACAGCGTTTCAAAATTCTTCAAGCTTAATATTGACACAGGGGAAGAAAGTACAGCGAAAAGGCTTAAATACTCGAAACATAAAAACAACACCTGCATTGTTTTTGACCTTGGTTCAGAAACAACGATCATAAATATACTTAAAGATAAAACTCCCGAATTCAATCGCGTTATCTTAAAAGGGAGCAGCAAGATTGATGAAGAAATTTACAAAGAACTCCAATTGCAGCCTAATGAAATGCAGAAAGCCGAATTATACAAAAAGATGTACGGCCTGTCAACGATAATGACGCCGTGCAACGAGTACCTTTGCTCTAAAGCTGCAATGAGGGTAATGGATTCACTTATTAAAGACATTAAGATGTGCATCGATTTTTACCTCACAAGATGCAACGGAGAGCACCCGAGCAAAATATTCCTTATAGG
>JGI24711J26586_10000775_pt1 | contig 25024 bp, 23 predicted proteins | sample BioPla3DNA1_FD_26586 | JGI IMG/M metagenome (IMG submission 26586)
ATAAAAACCTCATAAACCGCCTGATGAAATTCCTTCTCGGCGGGGTCTTTGCGTTCAACCTCTGCGTAAACTCGCTTTGTATAGTCCAATGTCAGCATAGCTCTTCCTCTTTTCGATTCAGTTTGGATTATTCTACTCCATGCAAGCCCGCATTTCAAGATTATATATCATATAAAACTTTCAAAAAGAGAAGAAGAACTTAAAAATATGCTCATACGGAATCTTAAAAGCAATGAGTTTATCGGCACAGAAACAGCGCTGGATGAGAATAGTAAAGTCTCTGAGATTGACAGAAAATCATTCTTGTCATTATAATTTAATAAAAGGTCAATGTTGAACAAAAGGAGCCGCAATTATGAAACATCTGCCTATATCAGTATTGAAAGAGTTTTCTTCAAATAATATTTCGCTTGAATCCTTGCTCCTTAAAGAACTTGATTCCTTCAAGCAAAAAATAGTTGTGCTGGATGACGACCCCACCGGCATTCAGACGGTGCACGGCGTATATGTATATACCGACTGGTCAGAGGATACGCTTAGAAGAGCGTTCACAGACGGAAACAGAATGTTCTTTATACTTACCAATTCCCGCAGCATGACGGAAGAAGAAACAGCCTCGGCTCATCGGGAAATTGCGCGCAATCTTGCTGCGGCCGCAAAAGCAACAAAGCAAGACTATCTAATAATCAGCCGCTCCGACTCCACTTTGCGCGGTCACTACCCTCTCGAAACCGAGATTTTGCGCGAAGAAACGGAATCAATTTCCAAAAAGCGTTTTACAGGCGAGATTATTTATCCGTTTTTCCCCGAAGGCGGACGATATACAATAGAAAATGTGCACTATATGCAGGATGGAGATTTTCTTGTTCCCGTAGGCGAGACGGAATTTGCCAAGGATAAAAGTTTTGGCTACTCTTCTTCAGATTTGACGCTATGGTGTGAGGAAAAAACGCGCGGCAAAGTCAAGGCAAAAGATGTTGTTTGCATTTCGCTCTCAGAGCTTCGTTCGGCTGACTATGATGAGATTGCCGAAAAACTGCTTTCTGCTCAAAACTTCGAAAAGATAATTGTAAACAGCATCAGTTATGATGATATAAAGGCGTTTACAGTGGCCTTTTTTCGCGCCCTTAAGCAAGGCGGGGAATTTATTATCCGCAGCGCGGCAGCCGTGACCAAGGTTTTGGGTGGTGTGGCGGACAAGCCTTTGCTATTAAAAAATGAACTTGTGGCAAAAGGGATATCCAACGGCGGCATTGTTTTGATAGGCTCTCATGTCAACAAAACAACGGTGCAGCTCGCTCAATTAAAAAAGAGTCCATACCCTGTAAGGTTTATCGAGTTTGATCAGCATCTGGTGCTGCAGGAGGGTGGCTTGGAAAACGAAGTCGCGCGGGTTATCTCACTTGCCGAGGAACAGGTTTTAAATGGAAAAACAGCCGTGGTATACACCCGCAGAGAAAGGCTGGATTTGAGCACAGACGAAAAGGATAAACAGCTCAAAATATCGACAGAAATATCCGATGCGCTCACGAGTGTCATAGGAAAACTTTCGGTACAGCCCGCATTTATTATCGCAAAAGGCGGTATTACTTCCAGCGATGTTGGAGTCAAGGCGCTGCGGGTAAAACGCGCTGAGGTCTTGGGTCAGGTCAGGCCTGGAATACCGGTGTGGAAAACAGGGGAAGAGAGCAAGTTTCCCAATATGCCGTATATTATCTTCCCGGGCAATGTCGGCACAGAAGATGATTTGCGCACGATTGTGGAAATGCTGATGGATTAAAACCAGAGCGGCTTCGTTATATTCCCTGTGGTAATTTTATAAGGTAGCTTAAAAATGAGGTTATGCTCTAAAATTAAAAATGCTTGACAACGCATTGACCAAGCCAATAAAAATTGATAGTATTCATTTATTATAGGTTTAAGCAATTTGTGATAATAATGAAAGCGGTTATAAGACAGGAGAATGCAAAGAGATGTTGAACAGTAGCAACATGACTCCAATAAATAATGAATCTGTCGTACAGCAGGTAATCAACAAAATTATGGATGCAATTATTGCAGGGGAACTGAAACCCGGGGAAAAAATTCCTACAGAATTGGAATTGATTGAACTACTCCATGTCAGTCGAAACTCCCTGCGCTCTGCAATTCAAACGTTGCGCGCCTATGGTGTTTTGGAAGTCCGCCGTCCGGAGGGGACTTTTGTTTGCGATAAAGTAACACCCCAACTGCTTCATCCGATGATTTACACAATCATGTTGAGTAACGATAAAACTGCGGCAAAAGATATCGTTGATCTTCGATTGATTATAGACTTCGGAGTATCAACTTTGATTATTCGACGTGGCTTGAGCAAAGAGGACGAAGCTCGTCTGGAAGCAATTTATGCAGATATGGTCGATAAACTGATGGCGGAAGACTATGATCTGGATGCAATTGTCCAAGTCGATATGGATTTTCATGTAGCCATGGCAGAGGCAACCCATAACTCTATGGTTGTTATGCTGAACAAGTTTCTTTTGAACCTTACCAGTGAATCCAGATACCGTACCATTCGCAGAATATTTGAACTCAACGACAGGGAATATCTGGTCAAAACCCACCGTATTCATCTGGATGTAATTGAAGGCAAACCCGGAACAAATTTGGAAGAAGCGCTGGAGTATAGTTATTTGTACTGGAAAGATTCGTATAATTGCAATTGGTGAAAAAATAAACTAATGATTAATGTATACAAGATGTCAAATTAATCTTGACATCTTGCTTTTTTTATGGTTATTATAATAATAAGAATTGTTCATTGTTCAACAATGAACAATGTTAAGTGAATAGCAAAGTATTTTGAAGCAAGGAGGGGACTTTCATTGCCGGTTGAACTAATTACCAACTTACAGCAGCGCGCTAATGAATTGAAGAAAACTGCGCTTACTATGATTTACGAAGCGCAGTCCGGCCATCCCGGAGGCTCTTTTTCTGCGGCTGAGATTATTTCTGTTCTCTATTTTTCAGAGATGAAAATTGATCCTGAGAACCCGAATTGGGAAGATAGAGATCGCTTTGTGCTTTCCAAAGGCCATGCGTGCCCTATTCAGTATGCAGCGCTTGGACATTCGGGCTATTTTGCAGAAGAACATCTTCATACACTTCGAAAGGAAGGCTCTATTCTGCAGGGGCACCCGGATATGAAGAAATGCCCCGGTATCGATATTTCTACCGGCTCTCTGGGACAGGGAGTTTCTTGTGCGGTTGGAATGGCGATTGGTGCAAAGATGCAGAAGAAAGATTTTCGTGTATTTTGTCTGGCAGGCGATGGTGAAATGAACGAAGGCATAGTCTGGGAAGCTATGATGTCTGCCAATAAATATCGACTGGATAACTTTATTCTTATTATGGACAATAACGGACTGCAAATTGATGGCACTTGTAATCAGGTGATGCCCTTGTTGGATATGTCTGAAAAAGCGCGCGCTTTTGGATTTGAAGTGTATGACATAGACGGACATGACATAGAGCAGATTCTTAAAGCGCTTGATGAGATTCGTGTGGCAAAAAATGGAAAACCGAAGTTTATCAATGCAAAGACCATAAAAGGTAAGGGCGTTGATTATATGGAAAATAAGGCTGAATGGCATGGAGCCGCTCCCAATGCTCAGCAATATGCAGATGCAATGGCTCAACTGGACGGGAGGGTATAATTTATGGAAAAAAGCAAAATGATTGCCACTCGTGATGGTTTTGGAGATGAAATTGTCGAACTGGGCAAGCAAAATGAAGATATAGTAGTGATTGATATTGATATTGGAAAGTCCTGTAGAACTGAGAAATTCTCTCAAACCTTGCCCGAACAGTATTTAAATGTTGGTATTGCAGAGCAGAACGGCGCAGGTGTTGCGGCGGGCCTGGCCACAGTAGGAAAAATTCCTTTTGTTGTGACCTACGCTGTTTTTGGATCCTTACGTATGTGTGAACAAATCCGTCAGCAAATCTGCTATCCAAATCTAAATGTCAAAATCGCTTGCTCCCATGGCGGAGTGACCCCGGCAAACGACGGAGCAAGTCATCAGGCAATAGAAGATATGGGTGTTTTGCGTACGATCCCGAATATGACTGTAATTATGCCTGCCGACTATGTTTCGGCCAGAAAGCTTGTGCGTGCTGCCGCAGAAACTCACGGACCTATGTTTTTGCGATTTACCCGCGATGCTGTTCCCGTGATTTATGATGAAGAGCAGGAGTTTGTAATTGGCAAGGCTGTTCATATTCGTGAAGGCAAGGATGTAGCCCTGATAGCTAATGGCGATACTGTGAGACTTGCAATAGAAGCAGCAGAAAAACTGGCAGAAGAAGGCATACAGGCTCGAATTTTGGACATGCACACTATCAAGCCGCTGGATTTTGAGGCTGTTAATCGTTGTATCAAAGAAATTGGCAAGATTGTCACCGTTGAAGACCACAACATCCTCAATGGTCTGGGCAGTGCCGTATGCGAATGTGTTGCCGAAGCCGGAAAGGGCAAAGTTAAGCGAATTGGCATTCAGGATCAGTTCGGCATGTCTGCTCTCTACAGCAGACTGCTTGAAATGAATGGAATTACTGTCGATAACATCATTACTCAGGCGAAAACTTTGCAGTGATGATGCGAAAAATAAAAAAGTAAGGAGAAAAAGAAATGAAAAAACTTCTAGCAATTCTTTTGGCAGCACTTATGATGCTGACTTTGGTAGCGTGCGGAGAATCTAAACCTGCGGCGGCGGATACCCCCGCAAAAGAAGACTCCGGCTATGAAAGTTTAAGCATCATGCTGAGCTGCAACGGCCAGTCTGACAAAGCAAATGACTGCATTGGCGCAAATCTGTTCAAGCAGTACATTGAAGAAGAATCGGGCGGAGCAATCACGGTTACGGTTTACAACAACGACCAGCTTGCCGGCGGCGATATGACCAAGGGACTGGAACTGGTTGTTAATGGTACTGTCCAGATTGACATTCACTCCACATCCATTATTTCCAACTTGGACAATCGTCTGCTGGTCAGCTGTCTGCCCTGGACTTTTGCTGACTATGCAGCAGCTGAAGAGGCCTTCTTTGGCAAAGGCGGCGAATTTGTCGCTTCCGTTTTGGCAGAAAAGGGACTGACTTATCTGGGAGCGCTGCACAACGGATTTAAGTGCATGACCAGCTCCAAGAAGCAAATTACCTCTCCCGATGACTTGGTAGGTCAGAAGATTCGTACTCCCGGTGGAGACCTGTGGAACGGGTTCTGGTCAGCTTTGGGAGCTTCTCCTCAGGCAATGAGCTGGGCAGAAGTTTACACTGCAATGCAGCAAGGCACCATAGACGGCCACGACAACAGCCCATCCACTATAAACTCTGCAAACGTACAGGAAGTACAGGAGTTTATTACAGTTTCCAACCACACCTACGAAGCGTTCACATGGACTGCAAATACTGCTTGGTTTGAGGGTCTTAATGCAGAAACTCAGGAGCTTATAAGGTCTTGTGCAGAAAAAGCTTGCAAGGATTCAAATGTCCAGATTGAAGCCTCCATGGAAGAGATACTGTCCACTTGGGAAGCGGGCGGCTTTAACAAGATTTACAGGCTGTCCCCGGAAGAAGTTGAAGTATTCAAGGCTGCAGTAGCCGATGTCACCAACGAATTCAAGGGCATCTACGGCAAAGAAGCCTGCGCTGCATTTGATATTGCCTAGTTCTATCATTTTATTCCCGACTCCTTCGTCTTATGCGAAGGAGTCGGGAGCCAATAACTTAATATAACGAAATGAAAGGAAGGGGTAGAATATTGTGAAGAAACTTCTAAAATTTCTAGATGAAATAGAAGATAATTTCTGTGCGATTATACTTGTATACATGACTATCACTGCTTTTATCAATGTTATCGCAAGGTATGTATTTCTTGCATCTCTGCCTTGGGTTGAAGAACTGAATAAGCTCGGCCTAGTTATTTTAACTTATTGTGGCGCCTCGGTTGCTTTAAAGAGAGGCGCTCACTTGGGATTGTCTTTATTCACAGATCATATGCCCAAAAAAATACAGGATATTGTATTTATTCTTGGCTGCATCTGCGGCATATTTTTCTGTATTATTGCAATTCAGTATGGATATAAGATGACTGTGGATGAATTTATACATAATGTTCGCACGCAGGGCATGCAGTGGCCGGAATACCTATATGCTATGTGGCTGCCCATAGGTTGCTTAATCTTGGCAATTAGGTTTGTACAGTTGATTATCAAAAGAGCAAAAAATTTTATGGGAAAGGAGATTGCTGAATAATGAACCCGGCTGTTATTTTATTTGTTACATTCTTCGTTCTTCTTTTCCTTAACATTCCCATTGCGGTTGCTTTGGCAGCTTCAAGTATCGTGACAATGATGTCTGCCAATTTGCCCCTGACCTTTGTTGCAACCAATCTCTACGCTGCCGCATATAAAACCGTTCTTCTTGCAATACCGTTCTTTATCTTGGGCGGCAACATAATGGAAAAGAGCGGCATTTCTGAAAGACTTATCAATTTTTTCCGTTCACTTGTAGGTCACACCAAGCACGGTATTGCGATGGTTTGCGTCATAGTTGCCTGCTTCTTTGCGGCAATCTCCGGATCCGGTCCTGCTACTGTTGCTGCGCTTGGTGCAACTTTAATTCCTGCGATGACTAAGGTTGGCTATGAGAAGGCGACCGGTGCAGCGATGATGTCCACGGCAGGTGCAATCGGAATTGTCATTCCCCCCTCCATAACCTTTGTTGTTTACGGTTCTGTTACAGGCACTTCTATAGGCTCTCTGTTTATGTCCGGCATTATTCCGGGTATTTTAATCGGCATAGCGATTTACTTTACAATGAAAATAACCTCAAAGGGCCGCGTTCTGGAGACCTATCCCAAAGCCAGTGCAAAGGAACGTCTTGCATCATTTTCTGAAGCAATTTGGGGAATACTTATGCCTGTTATTATTTTGGGAGGTATCTACAGCGGCATCTTCACTCCGACTGAAGCGGCGGCTGTCGCAGCTGTTTACGGCTTCTTTGTCGGTCTGGTTATCTACAGGTCCTTGAAACTGTCGGATATCATGCCTATTCTCAAGGACTCCATCTCTCAGACTGCCGTTGTTATGTTCATCATCGGCGCTGCCGCTGTATTTGGCAACACGCTTACCATCACCGGTGTTGCGGCAAAAGCAAGTGCAGCATTGATAACAATTTCAGGCGGAAACAAATATATCTTCCTTGCAATGATCAACATTATTTTGCTGATTGCGGGCTGCTTTTTGGATGCAAACTCCGCGCTGTATATTTTGTGCCCGATTTTGTTCCCGGTAGCAATGAGGTTGGGCATTAACCCCATACACTTGGGTGCAGTTATGGTTGTTAACTTGGCAATCGGCCTTGTAACGCCTCCCGTAGGTGCAAATCTCTTTGTAGGTTGCGGTATTGCAGGTATTCAGTTGAAGGATATGATTGTAAAAATCTGGCCGTTTGTTGTCGCGTGTATCTTGGTTTTGTTGCTAATCACATATGTACCCTTTATATCAATGTTTTTGCCCAATCTAATGAGCTAATTATAATTATCGAAAGGAGAAACTATGAGAGGCGGCTATATAGCTGATATTAAACTTGCATATTTCCGCGACGACCTTCCCGAGCCTCAACTTGAAAATCCCAATGATGTTAAGGTTCAGGTTCGCGCTTGCGGCATTTGTGGGTCCGAAGTGCATGCATATTTGGGAGAGCATCCGTTCCGCATTCCCCCTCTTGTATCGGGTCATGAGGTTGCCGGCGATGTTGTAGCTATAGGCGAGTCGGTCACCGACGTGAAAGTCGGAGACCGTGTAGTAGTTGAACCCCACTACGGATGTGGCGAGTGTTGGTACTGCAAACATGATCTGTACAATGTGTGCACCAAAAAGAAAGTTTTAGGCTCAGGCGGATGGAGTGGTGGCTTGGGTGAATTTATTGTGACTCCCGAACAAACGGTCATCAAGCTGGCCGATAACTTGACTTACGAAGAAGGCGCGCTGATTGAAACCGTTGCAAACGCTATGTATGCAGTGCGAAATACAACAATTACCCCCGATACCAATATTGTGGTAATCGGCACCGGTCCTATTGGTATAGGCGACTATTTGTGCGCAAAATTATACAACCCCAAAAAAATCATAATGGTTGACATTTTCGATTTCAATCTTGAAAAAGCGCGTGCTATGGGTGCAGAGCACACCATTAACAGTCGCAAAGAAAACCTCTATGACAGAATCATGGAACTGACAGACGGTGTCGGCGCTGATGTTACCATCCTTGCCTTTGGTGATGAACCCACCTTGCAACAGGCTGCAGAAATAACTCGTCGCGCAGGGACTATAGTGCAGCATGCTTTAATGGTAGACGGCTTGGCATTTCCTTACCGTGTACATCAGCAGCATGAATTGGACTTCAAGGCATATAATATGTTTCGCCGTGAAGATTTTGAGCTGGTAGCAAACGCAATTGCCGAAGGCAAAATGGATTTGAGCCAAATTGTTACCCAGCGTTATCCAATCGAGCAGTTTAAAGAGGCTATGCATATGGCTGATAAGCGTCCTGAGCCTGTGTTGAAGGTTATGATCAACTTCTGATATTTCGATATTATTCTCTTCCTATCTATTTTTATTAATGATTTCCCGCTTGCGGCAGCGTTCCAACACTGCTGTGAGCGGGAAAATTTCTTTTGTAAAGACCTTAATTTTTGCGCCATATTCACACAAACTCTGGTGACATCAAATTTCTTTTGTTATACTTCAAATTAGAATAATCCAGAGCGTATTTGGCGAGGCATGCCTAAGCTTGGATGGGACAATTATAATATATTCGCCAAGTTGGGCTGCAGTGAAGCTGAAATAGCCGAAATGTAAGGAAAAAGAGCTTCTTCAGAAGAAATAGAAAGGAGAATATCCCATGTTGAAACTCTATCAGCCGATTAAAATTAACAAGCTCGAACTTAAAAACCGCATAGTTATGGCTCCCATGAGTGTCTACAATACAGAAATACAGAAAACGGATATGCCACCGAGCGCGAAGTCCTCTTCTACAAGGAACGCGCCAAGGGCGGTGCCGGTCTTATTGTATTTGCCAACATGCAATGGGATCCCATACGCAACAATCCCAACAGCGTCACCGATGAGAAATACATCCCCGCCCTGAAGAAGGTCACAGATGTTGTTCACGCAGAAGGCTGTAAGATGTTCGCGCAGCTCATGCACAAGGGCCGCTATGCCACTGCCGCATCTCAAGGCGGTGAGCAACCCATAGCTCCGTCCGCGATCCCTACTCGATTCAGCGGCTACGAACTGGCCATCAGCATTTAATCCAATCACAAAACAAAAAATCCCCTCCATCTCTAAACGGACAGAGGGGAATTGTTTGTTTATTAATATGTTCAGAAACAAAAAGCAAGTCGCTTTTTACGTTAGTCTTTCAGTGCGTCCAAATACTTTTGATAGCCTTCGGAAATTTTTTCTTTGTTCATAAGGGTAAGGGGAATAAGAACAGCAATGCCTACGAAGGTGCCGGGCCATAGAGGCGCAATGCCGAAGGGGCTGCCTGTAAAGAACCAGAAGGCCGACACGGCGCCGCCGCAGAGCATTGACCAGAAGGCAGAACGCGAATTAACTCTCGGCCATGCCAGAGCAACCAGCAGTACGACACCGACAATGGAACGAATTTGAAATGCCCCAAGCATGTTGTTGAGAATAGAGCGTGCATTAATGCCCATCCAGGTACCGAGAACGCCTGTAACGGCAATGACAATATATGAGAAGTAAAGCTGCTGTTTCTCGCTGGCATTAGGCTTAATTCTGGCAACATAAAAGTCCTTGGTAAGAGTTGCGGAAATAATTATCAGAAGAGTGGGGGCTGTTGACCATATTGCCGCAATGATAGCCATACTTAGAATGCCGCTCATCCAGGGTCCAAGGCTGCGAGCCATCAGGAACAGCGCATTGCTGGAACTTATATCGGGCATTGCTATCTTTGCCGACATGCCGACGAATGCAGGCATAAGAGCAAAGGGAATAACCAAAAGTCCGGCCAAGAATACGCCGCGGTTTGCGCTTTTCTGGCTCTTCGAGCCAAACAGCGCTGTTGTAACATTCGAGGAGGCAAGGAAAGATATTGCCGTACCCAACGCATTGGCTATGGTGGTCATCGGGTCGGGGCCAATGATGGAAAAGTAGTATTCGGGGAGCTCTGCCTTTAGAACAGACATGCCTCCCACAGATTTAACGGATCCGATCGAAACAATGGCAACGCCGAAGAACATTACTGCAGTGTGAACAACACCTATCCACGATGCGCCGAGCATACCGCCCGTAATGGCGACAACAATGAAGAATATGGTGATAAGCCAAGTTATCAAAGCTCTATCAATACCCAGTAGGGGCCCGAGAATGGTGGCGGCTGCGGGAGCTTGGGTTGAATACATGATAATATAAGCCAGTGCAACGATAAATACCATAAGAACGCGGACACCGGGGCCGAACATTACGGCATAGGCCTGAGGAATAGTAACCGCACCATATTTAGTTGCCATTGCGCGATAGAATTTTGCAACGGTAAAAACAACAAGGAAACAGCCAAGCGCCATTCCCCAGTTTGCCCAGACTGCATTAGAAAGTCCGCCGTTAAAAGCGTTCTGCGCATTGCCTATAGTGCCGGAGCCGGCTATTATTTCAGAAAACAAAAGCGCTGCTACAACAATCATACCCATAGAACCGCCGGCTACATAGAAAGACTGTGTGCTCTTTCGCGCATGACGGGCGCTTATTAAAGAAACAATGGCAGTAAGCGCCATATAAGTTACAATCATAATTATCTGTATCATAGCCCACCTCTTTTGTTATTAAAAAACCACAATATTCAAAATTTCACCCCGCCCCACAAAAGTGCGATGGCGGGGTGATTAACTAAACAATTATACACCGAAATTTTTATTAATGCAAATTAAATCTTGCGGATAACTCCTACTTCGTAGAGCTCCGCTATCTCCTCTTCGGTGTAACCGATATCGGCAAGAATATCTTCGTTATCCATGCCGATAGTTGGACAGCCTCTCCAAATCCGGCCGGGGTTATTGGTGATTTTGGGAACAAGAGCTATGCCCCTGAGTTTGCGTCCGTCAACAGCATCCCACTCCTTTATGGTGTTGCGCGCAAGATAGTGGGGCTGTGTCTCGGTCATTTCGTAGGACATAACACGGCTGCAGGGTACGCCTATTTCGCAGAGAATGTTTTCAACCTCAATGGCGGTGTGCTTTTCACACAGCTCCTTGACCTTTGCTTCCAAAATGTCTCCGCCCTCTGTGCCGACCTTGGCGAAATTCTGAGTTGCGGGGAAGGGTTCAACGCCGAACTCATAGCCGAAGAGCTCAAGTCCCCTTTTCATGACGCCTGCGCCCAGGAACATGAGGTATACATAGTTGCCGTCTTTGCAGCGAAAAGTACCCCATGCCGCGGTGATATCGTTGTGCGCGCCGGTCTTAATAGCGGGAACGCGACGGTTATACCAGTCCATGGGACGCTGATTCTGGAAACGGATGGCCATTTCATACTGTGCAATATCAAAGCTTTCGCCCTTGCCGGTTTTCTCTGCCCAGCGGAGAGCAGCCAGAATGTTTGCCAGACCGCTCAGACCGGCCAGATAGTCGGTGGGAATTTCACGGGCTGCAACAGGCTCCATGTCGGGGAAGCCCTGCATATCCATAGCGCAGGAGAACGCTTGGCAGACGGGGTCATAACAGCCGCGGTTAACGTAGTCAGGGTCGCCGCTCTGGCCATAGCCGGAGAAGTGAGCTATAACAAGCCTTGGATTCCAGCTCCATAAAACCTCATCGGTCAGACCCCACTTTTCATATGTGCCTCCCTTTGAAGACTCAATGAAGATGTCTGCATCAGTGAGGAGCTTCCTTAGAATCTCGCGTCCTTCTTGAGAAGGAATGTCGAAGGATATATTTCTCATATTTTTGCGGTCACACTCCGCGCCCATGCCGCCCTTTCCGCGGTTGGTGTCGGGAGACTTGGTGCTCTCTATCCAGATGACGTCTGCACCCATCTCAGCCATAAGAGAAGCTGCGATAGGACCGGCGACTACTGTGGATGCGTGAACAACCCTTACGCCGCGCAGCATACCGAATTCGGGAACATCTGTTCTTCTTGCCATATAATCAGCCTTTCTTTTTTGTAAATAAGTTTATTTTGCGCTGTAAAATCAGCAGTAACCGATCATCTTCCACAAGGGAACGCTCGCGGTGCAGGCAATCAGAGTTACAATCATATAAACAATATTGTACTGGAAGGTGCCGTTAAAGGTGACCATATTGCCGCCGGTGGAAGCAAGCAGTGTGGTTGTGGTGGTGTTGTTGCCGGGGTAGTGCCAAACGAGGGTTGCAAGATAGCCCGGGAAAAGAATAACAAAGGGGTGTATACCGTACTCGAGCGCAAGCCCTCCGAAAATGGCCCAAATAATGGTGACGCCTGCAGTCTGCGACATGACGACGATGCGCATTATGTAAGTGACAATGCAGATAACGGGAACGAGCAGCCAGGCGTTAGAGGCAACAGGTCCGAGTATGGGTCTTAAAACTTCGGCCAAATAGGTTGCCCAGCCCATCTTGGAGATGAGGGCCGCAAGGGCGTAGACATTGCCGATAAAGGTGACAGCGGGCCATGCGATAAGATTCTTAAAGTCGGGAGCTTTCATGACTCCGGTTAAGAACAGAATCATAAGAGCAATAAGACCGACAACGGTGGTGTTCATGCCTGTCAGCTTGGTGGTCATCCAGCCAACAAGAGCAAAAAGAAGACAAATAAATGCAATCTTCTCATGAGTTGAAGCAGGCCCCATCTTTTCAAGCTCTTTCTGAGCAAGACCCGACTCTGCAGCTTCGTCGGCACCCTTGGGAGTGTAGAGGGCGAGTATCGAAAAGAAGGTGAGAACAAGAGTGATTATAAGCCAGACCCAGGTGCCCTTGAGCCAGCCGAAAAAGGTCATATCAGGCCTGAACTCCTCGGGCATCATGCCGATGAGAGTTGCCACAGGCACTGCGCCCGAGAGGAAGGCCATGCCGACGATGGTGGCCATTATGGTAACAGCTGCAAACAGACCGCGCGCGCCCTTGCTGTCTTTCTCATAGCCGAGGGACTCGGCCACCTGCGCGGCGAAGGGTCCAAGAACGGTTCCCTTTGCTGTAAGACTGGGAATAAGGGGAGATACAACAAGGCCGGCAGTATAGAATGCCAAAATCTGACCCTTGAATGTCTCGGGGAAAAGCTTCAGAACCAGATAGGAAATACGCTTTAAAAGACCGGTTTTTGCGACGGCGGCGCCGATTCCGAAAGCGGCGACAACGAGCCAAACGGCTGTACCTGCAAATGGGCTGAAGGCTGTGCCGAAATCAGTTACCTTCAGAGCAACCATGAGGACCAAGCCGCTGGTCGAAATGACAAAGTCCGGGAAGATATTGAAAATCATCATCATGATTATGCAGATGAAAATACCTCCAAAACGCATGGACTCAACTGTCAGGGGCTCCCCAAGGGGAGGAAGCAGTGCGATGATAAAGCCAACTACCACAGGTAGTATGACCTTAACATACCAACTAATGGGTTTATTGTTTGCCATAGTGTTTCCTTCTTTCAAGTTTAATTTATAGATAGATATTTATCTGTTCTTATAAAAGACCCCGAGCTTCTGGCAAAAGCTCGGAGCCTTTCGGCAGAATCCTTGGAACTGTAGAAGAAATCAGCAGTAACCGATCATCTTCCACAGGGGAACGCTTGCGGTGCAGGCGATCAGGTTGACAATCATATAAACAATGTTGTACTGGAATGTGCCGTTAAAGGTGACCATATTGCCGCCGGTGGAAGCGAGCAGTGTTGTTGTTGTGGTGTTGTTGCCGGGGTAGTGCCAAATAAGGGTTGAAAGATAGCCCGGGAAAAGAACAACAACGGGGTGTATACCGTACTCAAGTGTAAGTCCGCCGAAGATAGCCCATATAATGGTGACGCCTGCAGTCTGCGACATGACGACGACGCGCATTGCGTAAGTGACAATGCAAATAACGGGAACGAGCAGCCATGCGTTAGAGGCAACAGGTCCGAGTATGGGTCTTAAAACTTCGGCCAAATAGGTTGCCCAGCCCATCTTGGATATGAGGGCCGCAAGGGCGTAGACATTGCCAATAAAGGTGACGGCGGGCCACGCGATAAGATTCTTAAAGTCGATAGCCTTCATGATACCTGTTAAGAACAGAATCATAAGAGCGGCAAGACCGACAACTGTAGTGCTAAGACCTGTCAGCTTGGTGGTCATCCAGCCGAGAAGGGCGAGAAGAAGGGATATAAATGCAATCTTCTCATGAGTTGAAGCAGGGCCCATCAAATCGAGTTCCTTCTGGGCAAGGCCCGCCTTCGCCGCTTCGTCGGTGTCCTTGGGAGTGTAGAGAGCTATAATCGAAACGAAGGTGAGAACCAAGAGGACTATAAGCCAGACCCAGGTGCCCTTGAGCCAGCCGAAAAAGGTCAAATCAGCCCTGAACTCCTCGGGCATCATGCCGATGAGAGTTGCCACAGGCACTGCGCCCGAGAGGAAGGCCATGCCAACGATGGTGGACATGATGGTAACAGCTGCAAACAGACCGCGCGAACCCTTGCTGTCTTTCTCATAGCCGAGGGACTCGGCCACCTGCGCTGCGAAGGGTCCAAAAACGGTTGCCTTTGCTGCGAGGCTCGGGATTAGAGGGGATACAACAAGGCCGGCAGTATAGAATGCCAGAATCTGGCCCTTGAATGTCTCGGGGAAAAGTTTAAGAACCAGGAAGGAAATGCGCTTTAAAAGACCGGTCTTTGCAACGGCGGCGCCGATTCCGAAAGCGGCGATAACGAGCCATACGGCTGCGCCTGAAAACGGGGCGAAGGCTGTGCCGAAATCGGTTACCTTAATAGCAACCATAATAACCAAGCCTGTTGTCGAAATGACAAAGTCCGGGAAGATATTGAAGATCATCATCATGATTATGCAGATGAAAATACCTCCAAAACGCATTGACTCAACTGTCAGGGGCTCCCCAAGGGGGGGAAGCATTGCAATGGCAAAGCCGACTACCACAGGTAGTATGACCTTAACATACCAACTGACGGGTTTTTTCTCAGTCATAGTGATTTTCCTTTCTCTTTTTAAATTTTTGGAATAGGATGCTTATCTGTTCTTCCAAACGGCCGGCCGCTTCTCGGCAAAAGCTCTGGGCCCCTCGGCAGAATCCTCAGACTGATACACGCGATTTTTAATCTTGTGGCTAAGCTCAAAAGCCTCGTCCATGTCCATATTGTATGACTTATAGGCAAGCTCCTTTGCGCCTCTCACGGGGATGGGAGCGTTGGCAATAATGCGGTCTGCAAGCGCCATTGCCGCGTCCATAAGCTCCTCATAAGGTACGACCTGGTTGATCATGCCGACCTCGAGTGCGCGCTGTGCGGTGATTGAATCGCCGGTCAAAAGCATTTCCATTGCGATGGCTTTGGGAACACTGCGAATAAGACGAATGGGACCGCCGGCGCCTGCAAGTATGCCTCTCTTGACTTCGGGCAGACCGAACTTTGCATGTTCGGCTGCAACAATGAGGTCGCAGGCAAGAGCAAACTCGGTGCCGCCGCCCATCGCAGAGCCGTTGACTGCGCAGATGATGGGCTTGGAGAACCACCTCTCGGCAAAACCGGCAAAGCCGTGACCTTCTATCAGAACACCCTTGTTGCCGTGCTTGGCAAGGTGCTTGAGGTCCATGCCGCCGCAGAAAATCTTCGGGCCTGCGCCGGTGAGTATGACGACATAGACATCGGGATCCGCCTCAGCCATGTTCAAAGCATTTTCCATGCCGTAGGTAACATCGGGGTTTACAGAATTGCCTGCGGCAGGGCGGTTGAGGGTGATAATCATCACCTTGCCGCGCCGCTCAACAAGAACCGCAGGTTCTTCGACTGCTGCCTTTGTTACTTCTTCAGACATTATTTATTCCTCCTCTAAGATTTTTGGAGAAGTCTAAGCTTATTAAAGCTTAGACTCCGGCCTCGCGCTTATCCAGCAGCAGACCTTCCTCATACATCCTGGCAATCTCTTCGTCGCTCACTCCGAGCTCCTGCAGAATGTCTTCATTGTCCATACCCGTGGTGGGGCAGCCGCGCCAAATAACATTCTTGGTATTCTTCATCTTGGGGAATATGCCGGGGCCCTTCAGTCTGCGGCCGTCAACGGCGTCCCACTCGATGAGGGATTCACGGGCTGCGTAATGGGGATGCTCTTCAATCATTTTATAAGTCATGATACGGCTGCAGGGAACGCCGACTGCCTGGAAGGCTTCCTCAGCCTCTTCGGAAGTGCGCTCGGAGCAGAACTTCTCGATGGCCTCGTCAAGAGCGATACCACCGGGAGTGCCGATAAGAGCATAGTGATTTGTGGTGGGGAAGAGCTCGGAGCCGTACTCAAAGCCCAGCAGGGGCAATCCGACCTTCATAACACCGGCGCCGAGGAAAAGCATATAGACATATTCGCCGTCAGCGCACTTATAGGATCCCCAGCCTGCAGTCATATAGTTTCTGTGGCCTTCCTTTACGAAGGGTTTGCGGTCAACAAACCAGTCCATAGGACGCTGAGTCTGGCTGCGGAAGCAGGCCTCGTACTGAGCAATGTCAATACTTTCACCCTTGCCGGTTCTTCTGGCCTTCAAAACTGCTGCCAGAGAGGAGCTGAGCGCCATGTAGCCGGTGTAATAGTCGGCGACAGACATCATGCTGGGCATCGGGGGATCGCCGGGCATACCGTTGAGCTGCATCATGCCGCCGAATGCCTGAGCAATGGGGTCGTAAGATCCCTTGGCGACATATTCGGGCAGACCGCTTTCTCCAAAACCTGAGATGTGAACAATAACCAGCTTGGGATTGACTTCCCACATAACCTCATCGGTCAGACCCCACTTATCATATGTGCCGCCGCGCGAAGCTTCGATGAAAATGTCGGCGTCGGAGATAAGCTTAAGGAATATATCCTTGCACTTGGGAATGTTCATGCACAGGGTGCGCATATTTCTTCTCTCGCTTTCAGCGGCCATGCCGCCCTTGCCGCGGAGAACATCAATGCCTTTGGGGCTTTCCAGCCAAATAACGTCTGCGCCCCACTCGGCCATCAGGGCGCCGGCCCAGGGACCTGCAGTGGAAAGTGCGGCATTGACACACTTTATGTCGGAAAGCAGACCAAATTCGGGAATTTCGGATCTCTTCATTATTAAACACTCCATTCTAAAACATTTAAGATTTTTAAGGGCTTTAACTTCTTTTTCATCTCGGGCCCGTCCAAATAGACGGGCCCGAAATATGGGTTTTACTCGGCCTCGAAATGTGAGCCGGAATTATTTTACGTTTCTCTGCAGAGCGCGACCTGCGATGTGGACCATGATCTGGTCGGTTCCGCCGCCTATGCGGTGCATACGGGCATCGCGCCACAGACGCGATACGCGGTGGTCTTCGGTATAGCCTATGCCGCCGAGAATCTGCATTGCATCGTCTGCAACCTGGAAGCCGGCCTGTGCGCAGTACAGCTTGCACAGAGAGGCGGATACGTTGATGGGCATGCCGTTGTCTTTCTCCCACGCAGTCTTATAGAGGAAGTTGCGCATGTTTTCAATCTTGATATACATGTCGCACAGCTTCTCCTGAATCAGCTGGAAGGAGCCGATGGGCTTGCCGAACTGTATGCGCTGAGTTGCATACTTCAACGCGTCGTTGTAGCAGCACACTGCAATACCAAGAGAGTCGGCTGCGATTACCAGGCGCTCTACCTCAAAGTTCTTCATGATAGTCATGAAGCCGTTGCCTTCCTCGCCAACCATGTCGCTCTCTTCAACAACTACATCGTCGAGATATACTTCACACAAGCTGCGGGTGCGGTGACCTATCTTGTACATGGGCTTTACTGTGATTCCGGGAGAATCCATGGGTATAAGCCAAGTGGTCATGGTCTGGTTGGGCCTTAGGCCGGTTAGGCTGAAGTCGCGAGCCATGCAAAGCATAAACTTTGCTCTGTCTGCGTCGGTAATGAATGTCTTGTGGCCGTTGATGACAATCTTGCCGTCCTTGCGGACAAAAGAGGTTTGGATGGCGCTGGTGTCGGAACCCGACTGGGGTTCGCTCAAACCGAGGCAGAAGCCCATGGCATCTCCTGCCAGCAGGCAGTCCATAACCTTCTTCTGCTGCTCGGGGGTGCCGAAGTTCAGCATGTCGTCGACCTGAAGCAGCAACGGCTTACATGTTGAAAACATTAAGATTACCGGCAAGGCGGTTGTTTCCGTTACCAGCGATATCTGCCCCACCCACATCCCCTCTATGAGAGACATAATGGGGGCAGGCAAAAAGCCCGTTGAGGTCATCGATGCAGCTGAGCTTGAAGGTGCCGAAGCCGTTGCCGAAACCGTTTCTATTCTGGCTCCTCAGTGCGCCGACCGTATGAACATTATATTCAGGGAATCCGACGAAGACGGCCTCGACGAGTTTGTCAAGGCGATTAAGAAGTATCAGTAAGGAGGAGTGGAAATGAAAAACATTTTTGTATTTGCCAACAATGCCGGCAATGTTGCCGAACTCACCGCCGGAGCAAAGACTCTGGGTGAAAAAGTCAGTCTTATCACCTGCGGCGAGAGCTACGGCAGTGCTGACGCAGTTTATAAGTACAGCGCGGAAGCTTCCGTGGCTGCCCTGCTGAATGATATTGCAGCTGCCGTTGCCGGCGCAGATCTGCTGCTGTGTGAAACCAGCCGTGACGGAAGACTGGTAGGCGGCTATGTTGCGGCAAAGATGGGCACAAGCCCCCTCTGCGATGCCTCCTCCCTCGAGATAGCCGACGGTGTTGCCGAGATTACGCGCTTAGTATACGGCGGCGCCGCAATCAAGATAGAGAAAGCTCCTCTGCCCGCAGTTGTCACTGCAGGCGCAGGCCTTTTCGAGCCGGGCGAAGTCAACGACGCAGTCGAGGTTTTCGAACTTGCTGTAAGTGCTTGTGAGGGTATCGAACTGATGGGTACCAGTGAGCTTGAAGCGCCGACGCTGAATCTTGCAGCGGCAAAGCGCGTTGTCGGAGTAGGCCGCGGTCTCTGCTCTGCAGACAATATCCCCGTATTAGAGGCCGTAGCTGCAGCTCTGGATGCCGAAATCGGCTGCACCCGTCCTGTCACAGAGGAAGAACACTGGTACGGCAGGGAGCGCTACATAGGCGTTTCCGGCGTCATGCTCAAGCCCAATTTCTATATGGCTGTCGGTATCTCCGGTCAGATTCAGCACACTGTCGGTATCAACACTTCAAACGTTATCTTCTGCATAGACAAGAACGAGAACGCACCTATGATTTCCCAGTCCGACTATGCTCTTATCGGTGATGTAAACACCGTTCTCCCTGCTCTTCTGGAAAAGCTCAAGCAGTAAAACACAAGACATAGCAACATTAAATATAAAAAGGGAGGTGCCCCCATGTACGGAATTGGGAGCCTTATTACCAAAAACGCAAGATATTTCCCCGACACTATGGCTGTTGCGGATGTTGACGGCTCCTACACATACGCGGAACTCAACGATAAGGTAAATCGAGTCGCCAATTTTCTGATTTTTTTCGGCATGGAAAAAGGCGACCGCCTCGGCTTTGTGTGTGATAACTGCAAGGAGTTTGCTCTGCTTTGGCTTGCTACACAGAAGATAGGCGTAGTGGCTGTGCTGCTCAACTATCGCGCAACTCAAGATGAGCTGTCACGCGATGTACGCCGCGCTCACTGCAAGGGACTCTTCTATGCTCCCCAGTGGAAAGAGATTATAAGCAGGCGGGATATTGCATCCAGCGATGTCCGCTTCCTAATCAGTTTTGGCAGCGACCTCTATGATGGCCACATCAGCCTCGATTACATCTGCAGCGTCGCCAGAAACGACGAGCCCGAGGTGGAGATAAAGGAAACCGACCTGTCTACAATCCTCTTCACCAGCGGTTCCACAGGTATGTCCAAGGGTGTAATGCGCACCCATAGAATAATCATGGCCTACACTATGCAGATTGCGGCCGAACACGAGTATTACAAAACAGATCGGGTTTGTATACTTTCGCACTCTCCCCTCTTTCACACCGGCGGGCTGAGCATGCTTATGAAATCCCTGGCTCTCGGCGGCTCCTATATCGGAGTAAACGGTCTGGACGACGAAATGTACGCAGAGCTTATCGAAAAATATAAGGTCACTCAGCTGTTTTTTGTTCCTCCCGTAAACATCATGCGATTCAGCGGCAGCAAGGCCTTCAAGGAGCGTGACGTATCCAGCGTCAACTTTATCTGGGCCACCGGCGGCAAGCTCTCTGCCGAGTATGTTCTGGAGATGCTGAAACTGTTTCCCGGGGTGCGCATCAAAACATCCTACGGCGGCACCGAGTTTTGCGCCGCCTGCAGTATCAGCTACAATTTAACTCCCGAGGATGTGGCCGCCGACCCGATGCTGCTCGAAAGCGCAGGCGTTATCGGCCAGTTTGTCGATGTTCGCCTTGTAGATGAAGACGGAAACGACGTGCCTCGCGGCGAGGAGGGCGAACTTTGGGTATCGTCTCCCTTTGTAATGCAAGGCTATATGGATGATCCCGAAGGCACGGCTGAAGTACTTACCGACGGCTGGTATCATACCGGAGATGTTTTCTACATCAACGAAAAGGGTCTGTTCTACTTTTTGGACAGAATCAGCGCAATGATTAAAACCGGCGGTGAAAATGTCTATCCCAACGAGGTAGAGTCGATTTTGCGCCGTCACGAGGATGTTCTTGACTGCGCAGTGCTTGCTTTGCCCGATGCAAAATGGGAAGAGACGGTGGCGGCCGCCATAGTGCCGGCTGAAAACGGTATTGACCTTAAGGATGTTGTTGCTTTCGCCCGCGAAAACCTGCCGGGCTACAGAACACCGCAGCACTATCTTGTAGTGGATGACCTTCCCAGAACAGCCTCCGCAAAAATCGACCGCCGCGCCCTCAAGGACGGCAGCAAATATCACTTTACCAATATAAAAGATCTTGAATAATTTAATAAGGAGAAATCTATGATAAATAACATTCTCAGCCGTGCAGTTGAACTTCTTGGCGAAAAGGCCGTTCTGACCGGCGATATGATTGGCGCGGATTATTGCCACGACGAATATCCTGGTGGAAACTATGTCCCCGATGCGGTTATCGAGGCAGGAAGCACCGAAGACATTGCTGCCATCCTTAAGCTCTGCAATGAAGCAGGTGTTTCTGTGACCGTCCGTGGCGCCGGCACCGGCCAGGTTGGCGGTTCTGTTCCTGTCAATGGCGGCATAGTTCTGTCCTTAAAGGGCATGAACAAAGTCCTCGGCTATGCCGACGGTGTGCTCAAGCTTCAGCCGGGCGTTCTCCTGCAGGATGTTAAGGCGGCGGCGGAAGCAAACGGCATGTATTACCCTCCCGACCCTGCTGAGCCCACCGCAACTATCGGAGGCAACGTTGCCACCAATGCAGGCGGCCCCTGCGCAGTAAAGTATGGCAAAACCCGCGACTATGTGCTTGATGCGGTTGTCGTTTTTGCAGACGGCACAGTCGAGACTTTAAGCAATAACGAAGAGCTCTGTTCCGTAATAGGCAGCGAGGGCACCCTGGCTGTTATTACCGAGATAAATCTCAAACTTGTTCCAAAGCCGGGCGCAGATGCAATACTTCTTTTCCCCTTTATGGATATAGAGTCTGCCGTTGCAGGTGCCAAGGCCATAATGGAAGCCGGATACGAACCCTCAATAGTCGAGCTTATGGATACCGACATAGTAGAGTTTGCAGGCAAAACCACCGGTGACCCCGTATTTCCCATAGAGATGGATGGTGAGCATGTAGCTGCCACCCTCATGGTCACCATTGAGGGCACTGACGATGACGATGTTATGGATAAGATGGAAGCCATTGCAGGCATGGCTGAAGAAGGAGAACTGGAGCCTCTGGACATTCTGGTGGGAGATACTATCACCATGAAGCGTGAGTTCTGGGCAGCCCACGATGCATTCCACACCTCCATGGAATGCGGCGCAAAGAGCGCAAGGGAAATAAACATCGATGTTCCCACTGACGCAATCACGGAAATAATGGACTATGCAAAAGCAGAGGGTGAAGAGAAGGGCCTGAAGGTTCTGATTCATGCCCATGTGGGCAGCGGCGGTATGCACATACACGCTGCATCCAACGAACTGAGCAAGGAAGAGCTAACTCCTGTTTTCGATGAGTTTGCAGCAGCAGTCTATGCAAAGTGTGCCCAGCTGGGTGGCGACATTGTCGGCGAATACGGTATCGGCTACGCCAAGGTGCAGTATATGTCCGAGGAAGCCAAGGCGGCTCAGGCAGCTCTAAAGGCCAAGTTTGATCCCAAAGGTATTCTCAATCCCGGCAAGCTGGGCCAATAAGGGCCTTCTATAAAACGGCGAGGCTTGCCAGCGGGCAAGCCTCGCACTTTGTCTGCTCGTTTTCAGGAGCGCTAATCGACAGCCCCTTGAAATTGCGCAAGTGATATGTGAATATAAAAAAGCGAGACAAAGAAATCTGCTAAAAAATCTAAACCAAGAGGTAAAACAACGCTTATGAATGACTACGGAAAAATAATGTCAGCTGCAGAGGCTGTTTCCCGCATCAAGGATGGCGATAGAGTCATGGTTGGCGGCTTTGGTGCCACGGGCACTCCGCACCACCTTGTCGATGCGCTCGTCGATAGTGGGAAAAAAAACCTTATCATCATCTCAAACGGTCCCAACGCAGTCGGCGAAGGAATTTCCCGCCTTGTAGAAAACAAGCAGGTTAAATCAATGATAGGCAATTACTACAGCTGGAACAGAGAGGTTGTAAGGGCCTACAATCGAGGAGAGATAGAAATAAGCTTGATACCACAAGGCACTTTTGCCGAGGTAATTCGTGCCGGCGGCGCAGGAATCCCCGCCTTCTATGTAGAGACCTCTGCCGGCACTCAATTGGCGGAAGGGAAGGAAAGCCGTATCTTCAACGGCAAGGAATATGTGCTCGAACATGCCTTAACCGCAGATGTAGCGCTTATCCAAGCCTACAAGGCCGACAGCCTTGGAAACCTTATTTATTCAAAGACGGCGCGCAATTTCAATCCCCTCATGGCCACAGCTGCAGGCTTCACCATTGCGCAGGTAGAGGAGATAGTTCCTATAGGCTCACTTGATCCCAACGCAATTGTCACACCCCACCTTTATGTGGATGCGATAGTGGAGGCAAAGAAATGAAAGTTTACATTCGCGATGAAATTGCAGTGAGAATTGCTCGGCTTGCCGCCGACTTGCTGGAGAGCATGGTGGACCACAATCTGATTGTAAATCTGGGCGTGGGTTTTCCAAGCATGGTCTCAGACTATCTTGATAGTCCCCGTGTATTCTTCCATGTCGAAAACGGTATGCTGGGCGTGGGCCCCACTCCCGCACCTGAAGATGAGGACATAGACCTCATAGATGCCGGACTTCAGCCCGTGAGCGAGACTCCCGGATGTGCCTATTTCGACAGCGCCGACTCTTTTGCCATCATCCGCGGCGGACATATGGATGTAACCGTTATAGGCGCCTTCGAGGTGGATAGTGCCGGCCGCATAGCCAACTGGTCAATCCCCGGCGGAGACAAACTTGGTGTGGGCGGAGCGATGGATCTTATCAGCGGTGCCAAGACGGTGGTGGTCGCCATGTCTCACAGAACCAGAGATGGCGGCTCAAAACTGGTGAAAAAATGCAGTCTGCCTCTAACGGGAAACAGACCTGCTGACTATGTAGTCACAGAGTTCGGTGTTTTCCGCTTTGCAGATGGCAAATTCACACTCATATCAACCGGCGATGATGTTGATATAGAAAAACTGCAGAAAATAACAGATGTAGATTTTGAGGTCAGCGAAGAGCTCAAAAGGCTTCAGCTGAATGTTTAAACTACATTAGTTTTAAGGAGATTATTTATGTTCTATGAAATGGAAGGCCTGCGCCCCAAAATTGCGGAAAGCGCCTTTGTGTCTCCCGGGGCCACGATAATAGGCAATGTGACTATCGGTGAAGAATGCTATGTAGGTCCCGGCGCCATTTTGCGTTGTGAAAGCAAAATAAACGGCATTATTATGGATGATTACAGTGTTGTGGAAGATGGGGTTCTTGTCCATGTTGATGCCAGAGTCGGACAGTGTTACATCGGCAAACATGCAACTGTTGGTCATGGCGCCATAGTCCACTGCAAACATCTAGGCAATTATGCCAGTGTCGGCATGGGTGCGATTCTCAGTCTTTTTTCAGAGATTGGCGAATATTCCGTAGTAGCAGAGGGCGCTGTCGTAAAAAAATTTCAAATAATTCCTCCTCGTGTTGTTGTGGGCGGCGCCCCGGCAAAAATACTCAGAAAACTGGAAGATCGCGACATTGCTTCTTGGAAATATGCGAATGGATTCTATGTGGAGCTTGGCGCAAGATGCCGTGCTCCCGGTGCGCTACGCGCTGTAAGCCGCGAAGAGTGTAAATAAAACGCAATATCAGCTTTGTTTTCTGCCCCTCAGAAAAATCCAAAAGAATATTCAAGACCGACGCTTATAAAAAGTGTCGGTCTTTTCATACGATATTAATTTTTTCAGCTCTCGAGCCTCAGCCTTCTTCACCAACGGCCGATTTAATTGTCCCGTCGGCGTTCACTGTCACGGTGACGGTGTATTTATAGCCCTCGCCCGAGCCTTCCCAGTCGCAGGGGGTAGTCAGGAAAATTTTTGCTGTTCCCTCGCTCTTTCCTTCAAATCCGATTGCGGAATACCCTATCGCCAAGCCCTGCATGTTGTCGACGAGGTGGAAAACCCTGTTTATTGAGTATCCGATAATCGAATCGTCTTCGAATTCAACATTCCACACACAGCCCGAAGACCTGTTGGCGCCTAAACTCACGGTGAGCTCCTTGCC
>JGI24711J26586_10000778_pt1 | contig 24972 bp, 19 predicted proteins | sample BioPla3DNA1_FD_26586 | JGI IMG/M metagenome (IMG submission 26586)
GCCTGATACCGGCAGAAAAAACTGCTCAAACGCATTTGATCCGTCCGCTGGAGCATACAGGCTGCCTTTTCCCCAGTAAATGACAGGTATCCTATGCATGATTTCAGCGATAATCAACTGGGTCAGGACATGGTGGATTTCATTCCACAGACCCATCCCTATTTCTCTTATCAGCATAAATTTCCCCTTTGCCATCCCGTCGCCTCCAGACAGACCAGACTCTCAAAGAAGATCATCGTGACCCTGCTGCTTCAGCTTATCCACCAGGATCCTGATTTTCTGCGATTTATTTCTTGGGCATACCAGCACCTCGTCTTTTGTTCCGACCACGATCATATTGTCGATATCTATCGTGCAAATAGCAGTATCCTTCCCGTAAATAACTGAATTTGTCGTATTGATACCAATATGGCGTCCCTTTACCAGGTTACCTTCGGAATCAGGTTCCATTGTTTTGGCAAGAGCATCAATACTTCCAATGTCATCCCAGTCAAAGTCGCCTCTCACTGCATAAAGCGAAGATGCGCATTTTTCCAGCACTCCATTGTCAAATGATATGTTCTGTAACTGACTGTAAGCCTTCCCGATCTGCTCACTGTCTTCTTCCTTCTTCAGTGCCTCCGCAAGTCTGTGATAATGCTCCGGGATGTTCTCTGCTATTCTCTGTATGACTGAGTCCAGCGTACCGACCACGATTCCGCAATTCCACAGATAATGCTCCGAAGCCGCAAGTTTTTGTGCCGTTTCCAGTACTGGCTTCTCAATGAATTCCAAAACCCGCGATACCTTCGCATCAGTACCGACCATACCAGTGTTTACAGTCGGTCCTACATGTATATAGCCATATCCCGTTGCAGGATATGTTGGTTTGACGCCGATAACCACAAGTCCATCGGTATTTTCAGCGGTTTCGAATGCCAGGCGCAGAGCCTGTGAATAGCCCTCCGTATCTTTCACGTTTCCGTCAGCTGGCACAAAGCACAGAGCTCCCTTACCGAATTTTTTCTTCAACAGAAGTGCTGAATAAGCGATACAAGCGCCAGTATTCTTCTTTTCCGGTTCCAAAAGGATATTAGCTTCGGGGATTAATCCGCCTGCTGTCCTCTTTGTAATATCAGACAAATTCTTGTTTGTTACAATGAAGCAGTGTTCAGGTTCAACCACCGCACACAGACGCTTTATCGTTTTTACCAGCATAGGACTGTCATCCTCTGCTGAGATGAACTGCTTGGGCATGGCTTCCTTTGAAAGAGGCCAAAGTCTCGTTCCAGAACCACCAGCCATGAGTATGGCATATCTCTGCATACCGCTGCACTCCTTACCATAAATGCATATTCTGATACAGGCTGCTTTTTGGATCTCCACATGCCAGGCTGCCCATATGTACTAACAACGATGTGTGTACTTTCCGATACCGGACATGCGCTCCTCATGGAAAATCACATTTTCAGCAACACTCAGTTTTTCAGATCAGATCATTGCTCTCCGATACATACCATGTATCCTCCTGACCAGACTCTGTTCCTTCCGGATCACACTTTGCGTCTTCCCGGACAGATCATGCCTTTGCATAAACTCACCATACCTCCTGGATTTGAACTCGAATTCCTCATCTGGACCAAGCGTCAGGTATACCCAAGCTATAATTTATATTATGTAAATCGCCCCGATCAGGTTCCTCCAAAAAAACAAACGGCGCTGCCTTTTGGCTCGCCGTCTGTCTCAAAAACTTAATGTATTTTGAACTTATCATGACATATCCGTGCCTTTGCTGTCGGCCCGGTTAATAGAATTTTCAGATTACTTCAGAAGCATATCCGAATGCTTTCGCACCTCATACATAACACGTTCTTCATCGATGGTCTTCAGCTCTCTTTTCTCCATCAGGATGTTGCCATCTACAATCACAGTGTCCACATCCGAACCCTGCGCTGAATAGACAATGGCCGAGAACGGGTTATTGACGGGGCATAGATGAGGTTTGTCCATATCCAGCAATATCATATCCGCCTTCATCCCTGCCTTCAGCACGCCGGTCTCATCACCGAATCCAACTGCCTTTGATCCGTTTACAGTAGCCATCATGAACGCCTGACGCGCGGTAACAAGCTCCGGATCCTGTAATGCTCCTTTGTTTATCAGCGCAGCCAGGTGCATTTCTTCAAACATGTTGAGATTATTGTTGCTGGCTGTGCCATCCGTACCCAAAGCGACATTGACCCCGGCTTTGAGCATTTTATGCGCTGGAGATATCCCGCTGCCAAGCTTCAGATTGCTTGTGGGGTTGTGTGCTGCATTGACATCGTACTGCAACAGGACCCTTATATCCTCGTCATCAATGTGGACCAGATGCGCCCCTATCACAGGCACATCGAATATCCCTGTTTCAGCGCATATCTCAACAGGCGATTTTTTATGCTTCTCAAAGCTCTCCTCTCTCTCCCTGGCAGTCTCCAGCAAGTGGATATGGATGCCTGTTCCCAGTTCCTTTGCGAGCTCAGATGCCCTTATCAGTGAAGGTCTGTCGAAAAGGTAAGTCGAATGCACTTCTATATANACTTTGATTCTGCCATCTGATTTGCCGTTCCAGTCATTGAAAAACACTCTGCAGTCATCGAAAACNTCCTCGGCTCTGAACCCGCCTTCAGAATGAAACTCCAGCGGGCTCTTGGACATGTTGACCCTCATCCCGGTGTCAGCTATGCCTCTGGCTGCAGCCTCCATATGCAGGTACATATCAGCGATCGCGGTGGTGCCGGATTTGATCATTTCCGCAGCACCAAGCCGGGTTCCCCAATAAACTGCTTCATCAGTCAATTTGTCTTCGATCGGGAAAATCTTGTCAAACAGCCATTTATGCAGTGGCAGATCATCCGCTGCATTTCGCATCAACGTCATGGCACAATGCGTATGGGCATTGACCATCCCGGGCATCGCCAGCATATTCTTCCCGCTGATCCTCCTGTCCGGTACAAAATCCCCGGAGCGCTGNCTTGCCNGTGCAATAAATGCTATCCTGTCATCGATAATGCCTATGTCCNCATTTTTGATATACTCTGCCTCAGGATCGGCAGTCAGGATATCAATACCTTCAATCAATATCTTCATAGATCTCTCCCACAATCTTTATTCCGGAGCTGGTGCCAATGCGGTCAGCCCCTGCATTGACCATCTCCAACGCTTTTTCAAAACTTCTGATGCCGCCGGAAGCCTTGACTCCGATGCCTTCTCCCACTGCTTTCTTCATCAGCCTCACATCATCTGCCGTTGCTCCGGCAGTCCCAAATCCGGTAGATGTTTTCACATATTGTGCCCCTGCATTGACTGCGGCCTTGCATGCCAGTACTTTTTCTTCATCAGTCAGATAACAGGTCTCGATGATAACCTTTACCAAAGCATCCCCGGATGATTCGACAACTTCTCTGATATCTTTCTCAACATAANCGAAATCACCATCTTTGACTGCACCGATATTGATGACCATATCAATCTCATCAGCGCCATCCTTCACTGCAGCCTTTGCAGCAAATGCTTTTGTCCCGCTGCTGTCGGCTCCGAGCGGAAAGCCTATCACAGTACACACTTTTACTCCAGACCCCTGTAGCTCTTTCCTGACCAGCGAAACATGGCACGGATTTACGCATACCGACGCAAATCCATATTCTCTGGCCTGTCTGCAGTACTCAATCACCTGATCTTTAGTCGTATCTGCTCTTAATATAGTATGATCGATCAATGAAGCAATTGCCCGGGCATCCATTGTTTTCATCGCCTTCTCCATTCAATGAGTAAATCACCTGAGTCAGAGGAAACCTTCTTTTGCAGAAGATCCTGCTCAGAAGTACTTAAACAGCACAGAATATATTCCGCCTCCGGAAACCGGTCCGGCGATCTGTTCTGCAAAGCAGCGGATATCAGCCACTTCGTCGTATCATGTGCCGCTCTCCCAGGACGACAGGTATGCGATCTGCTCCTCTGTCAGCACATCAATGGATATACCCATTGATTCCAGCTTAAGGCGCGCAATTTCCTGATCCAGTTCCGCCGGGAGTACGTATACCTTCTTCTCCATCTTGTCTGCATTCCTGACCAGATACTCTGCACCAAGGGCCTGGTTGGCAAAACTCATATCCATCACCACTGCAGGATGACCTTCCGCAGCTGCAAGGTTCAGCAGTCTTCCTTCAGCCAGCAGATAAACCATGCGTCCATCCTTGAGGGTGTACTCGTCTACATAATCACGTACAGTCCTCTTGGATACGGAAAGCCGCTCTATCGCATCAATATTGATCTCGTCATTGAAATGCCCGGAGTTCGCGATCATAACACCATCCTTGGCGAGTCTGATATGCTTCTCGTCCACCACATTCAAATTTCCCGTTACGGTGATGATTACGTCTGCAAAACTCATGGCATCTTCAAGCTTCATAACTCTGAAGCCATCCATAACTGCTTCAATTGCCTTAACATGGTCTACCTCGGTCACAGTGACATTTGCGCCCATCCCCTTTGCTCTCATGGCAAGACCTCTGCCACACCAGCCATAGCCGCAAACAACGAAATTCTTACCGGACAGCAGCACATTAGTCGCCCTGAAAAGCCCGTCAAGAGTACTTTGGCCAGTTCCATACCTGTTGTCGAACAAGTGCTTCGTTTCAGACTCATTCACAGCAATGATCGGTATTCTCAGTGCGCCGTCCCTTTCCATACTCTTGAGCCGGATAACACCTGTAGTGGTCTCCTCGGTTCCCCCTATCACATTCTTCAAATAGCTGTCTCCGTATTCCTTATGCAAAAGCCCGACAAGATCACATCCGTCATCCTGCGTCATATCCGGCCCGTGCTCTATGGCAGCCATCAGATGTTTGTAATAGGTTTCGGTATCCTCGCCCTTTTTGGCAAATACCGATATCCCATAATCAACGACCAGTGAAGCCGCCACATCATCCTGGGTCGACAACGGATTCGATGCGCACAGGACGATATCTGCACCTCCCGCCTTAAGCGTCCGCATCAGGTTTGCAGTTTCCGTCGTCACATGCAGACAGCAGCTCATCTTCTTGCCGGCAAGCGGCTTCTCTTTTTCAAAACGCTCTCTGATCTTTTTTAGTACAGGCATCTGGTTGTCTGCCCATTCGATCCTCAATTTGCCTTTCGGTGCCAGTGATTTGTCTTTGATGTCGCATTTTACCATTTATAAATACCTCCTATAAAATCTCGTAAATCAGTTGTATATCAATCCCTTATGTACAGATATCAAGGTTCCTGTTCGGGAACCGTTTATTTTCTGAGAACTGTCCCTCTTTCTGAGAACCGTCCCCTTTAACCGAAGTTCTCTTTGTACCTCTTGTAGAATTCATCCATTGTGTACCTGTGTTCAGTCGCTCCCAGGTGCTCGACAGCATATACCGACGTTATACTGGCATACCTGCCCATCCTTTCAAGATCTGCTCCCTCAAAATAGCCNTTCAGCANGCCGGCCCTGTAAGCATCGCCTGCTCCTGTCGGATCGATCACCCTGGTTGCCCTGGCAGCAGGNACACGCACTTTTTCATTNTTCGTCCACAGCTCTGANCCTTTCTCNCCAAGGGTGACTACGACGATCTCGACGCTGGCAAGTATATCCTCCANGGACAGACCTGATTTCTTGTGCATCATTTCATACTCATACTCATTGAAAATAGCGATCCTGGCTCCGAGTATGCCTTTTACCAGATCTTCCGGTTCCAGCCGCGGGATCTGCATCCCTGAATCATATAAATAGGGTATCCCGATCCTCTGCAATTCATCACACCATTTATTCATTGCAGCGGGCTCCGTTGGCGCTATTATCACCATTGAAACGTCATCCATCGGTATGTCATACATGCTGATTTGTTCATCATATGCCATGGCGCCCGGATAGAAGCCCGTGATCTGATTGCCGGANAGATCCGTATTTATAAAACAGGAAGCCGTAAAATCATCTTCCCTTACTCTCACCAGTCCTGTTCCCACACCATTCTCTTCAAGCCACTGCCGATAAGCTGCAAAATCACTTCCTGCCGTCCCAAGTATCTCTGCCTTCTGGCCGGTAAGTGCCAGATTGTATGCAATATTGGGAGCAGTTCCACCCCGCACCTTCTTAAGACTCCTTACAAGAAAACTGATATTCAGCTTATCTATCCTTTCAGCAATTATCAGTTCGCTGAAATACCCGGGGAACTCCATTATGTTATCATACGCTATCGATCCGGCAACGATGATTTTACCCATTTTTTTCTCCTTTGAATCAAATGTATCAAGCACAGTACCGGCTGCAAAACTGACAGTACTAAGTGCCATAGCAGCAAGCCGTCCTCACTGCTTCACGGCGGTCATTACAAAAACGCTCCCGCCTTTCTTCTTCCCTGCCTTCCTTCCGGATGTCTTTTGGCCCAATGTGTCAAATTGTCTGATACTGAAACCACACCTTAAGAACCAGTCGCTGATATCTTTCCGGGAAAACCCGGGCCATACGTCATGCATCGCTTCCATCAGCTCTTTATTCCCGTGTTCCACCAGATCCGCAAGGAATACCTTCCCTCCCGGCTTCAATATCCTTCCCATTTCCCTGACAGCAGATATGGGCTCCTCGATATGATGCAGGAACATATTTGCGCAGACTAAGTCCACACTGCCGTCTTCAAGCGGGACATCACAGCCATCACTTACGATGGTCTGGATGTTTCTTATCCCCTCCGCGGCAGCCTTTTTTCTCAATTCGCTTATCATAGCTCCGGAAATATCTACGGCTATGACCGTATCCACACTTGGAGCCACAGCTCTGGCCAGATAGCCATCGCCTGCTCCGAGATCCACAAGCACCATGTCTTTCTCAAGCAGACCGGAGCTCTGAAGTATGTTGATTACATCCTCATCATAGTAGCCGCTCCGCAATTTGCTCCATTCAGCTGCAACTCTGTCGAAAAACTCTTTTGGATCGCTTTCACTGGAAGAGTATTGCTGAGAATCTCCTGCCGACAGCCACTGGATGAGTGCCTGCCTGCTGAACCGCCATTCTCTGCCGATTTTTCTGGCAGGTACTTTCTCCTCTTTCAGCAGCTTTATGAAAGTCTTGATGCTGACATTGAACAATTCAGCTGCTTCTTCCATATTGAGAATTTCTTTATCCACGACATCATGCTCCCTGCATATCTTATCTGATCAAAGCCTTTCTTGTTCTTTATACAGACACACAACAGATATAATGCCCTGATCAGCAGACAAACTTCACAGTTCCCGGTTTTATGAATCTGTTGAACCTACGCTCTGTACTTACTTCCTATTATATCCTTACATGTCCTGTATATCAACAATCAATTACAACTAATTTACCAACAGCTTCATGATGTGTGCACTTATATTCACTTAATCCGCGACTAAAAACATGAAATCAGACATGAAGAGTAAATCTTACGATAACGGACTTAATGATGGCGACCCGGACAGATCCCATGACGCGAACGGAGGTATACGGCTGACTGACTTGTTTAAATCTCCTATACAGCTGTTTTCCGGCCGCATACCTCTTTGCAGCGTTCTTCAGAGCTCCCAGCCGGCTATGATATCTGAAACGAGCTGTACAAAAACCCTCCCGACTTTCTTTGCAACATCCATTACTCCCATATGGTCCAGTTTCTGCTCAAGTATGCCGGCAGCCATATTCGTGATGCAGGATATCCCCAACACCTTCATACCGCAATGCCGCGCAGTTATAACTTCAGGCACTGTCGACATCCCTACGGCATCTGCGCCCAATATACGCAGTGCCCGTATCTCTGCGGGCGTTTCGAACATGGGTCCCTGTGCGAATGCATAAACTCCTTTTTTCAGTTCTATCCCGCTGTTTCTGCCGATCCTGTCAGCAAACTCTATCAGACCTTTGTCATACGCTCCACACATATCGGGAAATCTTGTTCCGAATTCATCCTGATTTTTGCCGCGAAGCGGTGACGGCGCAAAAAGACCGATATGATCAGTAATCAGCATCAGATCTCCGGGTTTGAATGATGTATTTATGCCGCCTGCGGCGTTGGTCACGATAAGGCTGGATATGCCCAGCAGCCTGAACACTCTTATGTGGAATACCACCTGGGATATCTCATAACCTTCGTAATAGTGGAACCTGCCCTTCATGGCAAGTATGTACCTGTTGCCCGATTTGCCATAAACAAGCTTGCCCGCATGTCCAGCGACGGTCGTCCTGGGGAAACCCGGGATATCGTGGTAATCGATCTCAATGGGCTGTTCCAGTTCATCTGCCAGAGAACCCAGACCTGACCCGAGAATTACGGCTATCTGCGGCGTCTCACCAATTTTGCTTTTTATATGATCCGCAGCTTTCCTGTATTTTTCCATATCATTATGCATACGATTCACCTTTCAGTTTTAATTCAATAAAACAATCATCCAAAGCGAAGCTTCTTTTCAAAAACGCTCCTTCCCGGACGTGTTTACATAAATACATCGGTTTCCCATACACCATGCTCTATTTGAATCTGTGATACAGTACCGTCATATATTACGATGGTCATCAGTTCATATCCATCGATACAGTATCCCCAAATTCCCTCGTCCTTATTGTCAGGCTCTCCATACAATTCGATGACCCGCTCTTCACTGTCTCCCGGTTTAAGACCTCTGGGGGTCTCATAGTGAGGATCGACAACATTGACGATATGTACTATCCCGTTTACAACATAAACCTGTGTATCATCTGGGAAATAGAGCATTTCCGCCTTCATCCCGTGATATTCCTCTCCCGTTTTTTCCACAGGCTCCTCCTCGACTATATCCATTAGCTTTTCATATGTCATGCCAGCCTCTATATCTCCCAGCTTCAGGTCTTCAGGTGTGATGCGATTGGCCTCGCCGGCCTTCCTGCCGAAGCTTTCTCTGGCCGTTCTGGCGCTCTTTGCGATATATATTATCACTTCCTCATTCTCAGCCATCCATCCGGGGTCCTCTGCCGCATCCACATGCAGGATCAAATAGCTGTCGCCATCAACACGGACGAAATAGGTCTCGCTTTCTGAGACAGTGATCTTCTTGCCGATCCAGTTGTCTCTGTAAACAAAGTCCGCGATCTCACCGTTCTTCCCTGCCAGTTGCTTGTAAAACTCTTCTTCAGGACCATCAGCCAACTGTCCGTAGATCCTGATATCGATTTTGTAATTGCCGGGCAGTATATGATATTCCGAACCATCCTCAGACCGGTCGACAGCCTTCCACTCCACCGGGATGTCAAACCAGAAAGCAAACATCTCATTACTCCCGGTTTTATAGTTTTCATCAAAGGTCGGATAAAAGAGGATTTCGCCTTCGAGATCCGTAGATGCGCTCACATTGGATGTAATAACCGTTTCATCAGGAAGTCCTGGATGCTCTTCGCCTGCTCCGCCGCCTTGTGACAAGCAACCTGTCAGCAAAAGCATTGATATGATCAGAACTGATAGAACAAAATAACTGTATCTAAACATCTGGCGTGACCTCACTCATCATAAACTGACACATTTTATTCTATTCTACCATATCTGAGCTGTCTATGACAGACCGACTGTCGGTAAACAGTCAATTCACAGAAAGCAATAAGACTTTGATTTGGATTATGTATTTATAATAACAATTTTTCTCTGCTCATCACACATGATAGACTTTTTCTTGCCCTCTGCCACAGTATTCAGTATAACTCTGCCCTCCCAAAGGTCCACTAAATGCTTCAGGGTTTCATTGGCATACTGCAGATCCAGCTCTCTTCCATCATACATGTGCTCCAGCAAAAGTGTATTTTCTTTCTGATTCCAGTCGATCACCCTGACCACTGGCAAGCTTCCGAAGCCCGTGGAAGATGCGATGGTATTTCTTATTTTCATCCAGCCTTTGTCGTCAGCCACTTCCGAAACCACATATTCACTGCCATGCTTCTCATACTCAAATAGTTTGAGCTCCGCACACAGTTCCTTTGTAAGATACCGCCTGATAAAGGTCTCATCCCTCTCCACCGATCTAACCTCGAATATCTTTTGGGTATTGCCGTCATTTTTTTCGTAAAGATCCATAAAAATTTTAAAACCCAGGAAATATGGATTTATCCTGCCTTCGTAAGGTTTTATGATCTGATTGTGCCTTCTAAGGAACTCAAAATAGAGCTTCTGGGGGAGTCCCAGCTTTTTCAGGATCATGTAGTGCCAAAAACTGGCCCACCCTTCATTGATGATCTTTGTCTCGATCTGAGGGATAAAATACCGCGTTTCCTCCCTGACAATATCGATAATATCCTTCTGCCATGGTTCCAGTCTTCCATATGTACTGATGAAGAACAGCAGATCCTCCTCAGGTTCCAGTGGAAGCCGTCGAAGATCCGGTTCATCTGTATATGTGGGTTTGGGTTCCAGCAGCGGGAAATCGCTGGCAGATCTTTTATTACTGCTTTTCACCCTTTCTCTCAGCTCATCTGCCTGGAGTTTTTTGATGCCGATAATCCTCTCACACTGGTATCGGAGCGCATGGGCTGCATTCAGGACTCTCTCGACTTCTATGCAGCCTATACTCGGATCCTTTACATAATCCCTTACCCTCTCCGCATGGTTCTTGAACATCTCCACCGTATGCTCTGCTCTCGTACCCAGTCTGAACAGCCTGTTGTTTTTGAAAAAGTCATTATGCGCATATACGTGGGCCATGGTCAGGATTTGTAATAACAGTGAGTTGTCCTTCATAAGATAAGCTATGCACGGATTCGAATTTATCACTATTTCGTAAGGCAATCCCGACAGATTATATTTGTTCAATGTCCTTATACGTTCATAGGCCTTGCCGTAGCTCCAATGCGGGTAATGTGACGGCATGCCTGAATAGGCCTCATAAGACATCATTTCCTCGTAACTGACAAGCCAGAACTCCTGTTCATAGCAATCAAGCCCCGACTCTTCAGCTATTTCCTCTATCTGCCTGCTCCATTTCTNAAGTTCGTTTACGCTGTAGTCCGCCATATTCTGACCTACTCCTTATCACAGTCTTTAGCAAGCAGCCTTTTCAGTCCTGTTATAATGTCATCCTTTCTTGACATCGTTACAATCACAAAGTTGTCTGCATGTATATTGTTAATGAACTCTGACCTCACTGTGCTGCTGGCAAAGTAATAGCCCGGCACTATCTCACCATACCCGAAAAGGTTGCATTTCTCGCATAACTTCTGAGCATATTCGACGGCTCTTTCATTGTCTTCTATCCAGTTATCCCCGTCACTGCAATGGAATGCGTATATATTCCAGTTCGCAGGATTATAATGCTGTTCTATTACTTCAAGGGCTTTTTCATAGCCGCTGCTTATATAGGTACCGCCCGACTCGCCTCTGTGAAAAAACTCGAGCTCGCTGACCACCTTCGCAGTAGTCGTGTGCGCAATAAAAACCACTTCCACATTCGGATATTTGTGCCTGAGGAATTGATACATCAGAAAATAAAAGCTGCGCGCCATATATTTCTTGGTCTGGTCCATGGATCCGGACACATCCATGATACAGATCACAACTGCATTGAAATCTTTCTTTCTTATTTCACGAAGTCTCCTGTACCGGAGGTCTTCTTCAGAAAACGCGAATCTGCCATCCGGGTCCGGCATTGATGCGTTCTCTTCATCGGACTTTCCTGCCTTTCCGCCCGGATCCATTTGAATTTCCGCCAGGCTTCTTTTGTATGACTGTTTTCTTTTGATCTTCTCGACAACTGATCTTCGTATTGCCAGCCTCGGCGGGATACCCTTCTTCTGATATCCCAGCTTTCTGTATCCTTTGACTGATTCAAACCCGGAAAGCTTCCTTCTGTCCAGATCGGGCAGGTTCAGATCATCAAACAGATAATCCACAAGCTCTTCAATGGTGATCTCCGTTTCGTATATATCTTCACCTTCTATGTTGCCCGCGCCCCCATGACCATAGATGCTCCCACCGGAATCGTCCCCGACCACATCACCGCGTTTTTCATCGCCATCACCTGTTGCTGCACCTTTTCTGCTGCTTCCGTAAATAAATCTGTATTCCCTGATGCCCTTCACAGGTACCCTTATTTTTTTATTGCCGCTCTGACCGATAATACTTTCTTCGGATATAATGTTACCTATATTCCTTTTGATAGATTCCTCCACCAACTCCTTATGCCTGCGCCTGTCTTCAGACGAACGCTCTCTTCCGCAGGGATCATACTCACTAAAAATCGCCATGTTTTGACCTCGNACGCAAAGATGATTNTCAATATTCGGGTTCAATCTTTCCACAGATTGTTGGCACTGTATTTAAGGACNACATTGCAGCAATGGTCACAATACCCATTNCGTTTCATTTCAGCTACCATGGTGTTGTATTTCCTGTTCTGCTCCTCATCTCTCACTTTGGCTTTCGTAATTATCCTGCTGAGTTCTCTGACTGATGCCGTAAGCTTTTTCTCGATAGCTTCCTTGAGCGGCTCATAGCTGCAGTAATCCAGTTTCCCGCCATTTCTCATCACAAAAAACATATATGCCGTTACATCTGCCCTGAAACCCTTTGCTGATGCTTCTGTGATTCCTATCTGCTCCTCGATCGAGCGCATGAACCTCTCATCAGGCTCGAGCTCTTCACCAGTATTGTGATCCTTTATCCTGGCTTTATTGACAAATGCCTCTGCATGATCGAGATAATTGTTGAAAAGGCTTTCCGCCTGTTCCCTGTAACCGTAGATAAAAGCCTTGGTTACCTCCTTTTCGAGGATTTTGTTGTACTCCTTCTTGATTGAATCCTGTATGAATCGGATATATTTGTTTTTTTCCTCTTCACTGACCGACAATTCCTTTACCGACTTGATCAGCATTTCCATAACGGATATGGGATTTATGCAGTCGAATTCGGATTCTGACAATGCCATATCAAGGGCTTTCATGATAAACCTTGTGGAAATGCCTGTCATTCCCTCTCGCGGTGCCTCTTCCTTCAGTTCCATTATGTCGATTTTCCGGGTCATGCCTTTTTCAACGATTTCCTCTCCATTGTATATCTTGAGCTTCGTCATGAGATCTACCTTTGATGAGGGAGCAAGTCGGGTCAGTATGGCAAACATCGAAGCCACCTCAATGGTATGAGGCGCTATGTGAGCCTGAAATCTGCTTTTTCTCAGGATCTTCTCATATATTTTTACCTCTTCATTAAGCTCCAGACAGTATGGGATCTCTATCTTCACGATCCTGTCGAGGATCGCTTCATTAGTGTGGTCAGACTTGAACTTATTCCACTCAGCCTCATTCGAATGAGCAAGGATAACGCCGTCGAAGTAGATCATCGGCCCCTTCCCCGGAGATGGTATGTATTTCTCCTGTGTTGCAGTGATCATTGTATGAAGATATTCTGTTTCATTCTTGAAAACTTCAATGAATTCGACAATGCCCCTGTTGCCGACATTAAACGCACCATTCAGCGAAAGGACTCTGGGATCGTCCTCCGGATAGAGATCTATCCTGGAAATATCGACACTGCCGATAAGCACGCTCGTATCCTGATTGTTCGGATCTACCGGCGGTACTACTCCGATACCTTTTCTCGAACTGATGGAAAACCCTGTCTTTATCACCGGGAAATCCTCATATCTCCCTGCATATTCATTCCAGAACCTATAGCGGCAGACAGGGCAGAGATCACCTTCTATCCTCACATTCAGGATCTCTTCGAACTTGCTCCTGAGATGATATGGCACCAGGTGCAGTGGTTCCTCCTGCATCGGGCAGTCTTTGAGGGCATATATCTCCTGGCTTGACTCAAGTGCCCTTTTTATTTCTTCCATAATAGAAGACTTCCCGGATCCTACCGGCCCGACCAGATACAGAACCTGCCTGGATTCCTCGCCGGCCATCGCTGCTGAATGGAAATACCTCACTATCTTCATTATTGTTTTATCTATACCGTAGAAATTTTCAAAGAACTTGTATTTTTTTATGACATCATTGCCGTAAATCCTTCTCAGTCTCGAACATTCGTCAGTTCTTACCACTTCGACGCCCGCTTTTGAAATCAGATTGTAGATCCTTTGATGTGCAAGCATGGCCACATCAGGATTCTTTCTGACAATCTCCACATAATCGAGAAATGTGCCCTCAAAGCGCTCCCTTTCTCTACCCTGTCTTTCCCTTTCAATAATCTCCGAAATATCATCGCCAAACACACGCCTGCCCCCTTCCATGCGAAAGCACCCGAACTGGCATACACATATCCAACCCGGTTCTGCTCCGGCAGCTGCCACATTTTAATTATATTAGCGGTCACTGGCTAAAATACCACAGGGACTACCATAGGGACAGTTCTTCATTTGGGGGACAGTTCTGCAAAAGTTGGCTGGAGGGACAGTTCTGCAAAAGTTGGCTGGAGGGACAGTTCTTCAAAATCCGGCTGATGAAATGCCGAGCTCCGCCTCAGTTACGGGGACGGTCCTTCGAAAGTTGACTGGAGGGACAGTTCTTCAAAATCCGGCTGATGAAATACCAAGCTCCAGCTCAGTTGCAGGAACGTTCCCTCATTAGCGATGACTTTCGGAAGGGGACGGTCCTGCAAATGCTGACTGAAGGGGCAGTTCTCCATAAGGGGGACGGTTCTCCAAAAGTTTTGCATAAAATCATGTTTTGCATCGTGACAAACCGTATATTAAAATACGGCAATTCAAATGTGGCAAATCCTGAGAGCTGTCTTCATTATGAGAACATGAGAGCTGTTCCTCAACCTGAAAAGTGAAGAACTGTCCCTCCACCCGAAAAGTAGAGAACTGTCCCTCCACCCGAAAAGTGAAGAACTGTCCCTCCACCCGAAAAGTAGAGAACTGTCCCTTCATCTGAAAAGTGAAGAACCGTCCCCCGTCTGGTCGCAAAAAAACTGCCGGCTGTTTGGATGCCGGCAGTTNTGTGCTTTCTCTGATGTTTTATTTTATCGTTGGGAGCCTTGATATGCTTTTTTCTACATTTTCCTTTGAATAATCCACATCTATCATATCGCCGCTGAAGTAATAGTCATAGGATGACATGTCAAAATATCCATGGCCGCTCAAATTGAACAGGATCACCTTCTGCTCGCCCGCTTCCCTTGCTTTTTCTGCCTCATCTATCGCTGCACGGATAGCGTGTGAGGATTCGGGAGCGGGTATGATCCCCTCAGCCCTNGCGAACATGACAGCTGCATCGAATACGGTTTTCTGTCCATAAGCTGCAGCCTCGATAATGCCGTCGTCATACAGTTGGCTTACGATGGCTGATGCGCCATGGTATCTCAGTCCCCCTGCATGTATTCCTTCAGGCACAAAATCATGGCCCAGCGTATACATCTTTGCGATGGGGGCCATCTTTGCTGTGTCGCCATAATCAAAAGCAAATACACCCTTTGTGAGGGTTGGACAAGCTGCGGGTTCAACAGCGATGGCGCGCAGTTTTTTGCTACCTGACAGTTTGTCGCGCAGGAACGGGAATGCAATGCCTGCGAAATTGCTGCCTCCACCACAGCAGGCAATGACGATATCCGGATATTCATCTACCTTTTCCAGCTGGGCCTTTGCTTCCTGCCCGATAACAGTCTGATGCAGGCATACATGATTCAGGACACTGCCAAGCGAATAATTGGTATCATCATGGGTGGCAGCGTCTTCTACAGCTTCGCTAATAGCTATCCCCAGGCTTCCTGACGATTCCGGATCTTCTTCGAGTATTCTCCTGCCTGATTGTGTCTTCGTCGTCGGGCTCGCATAAACACTTGCCCCGAAAGTCTCCATAAATGAGCGCCTGTACGGCTTCTGCCTGTAACTTACCTTGACCATATAAACAGTACACTCAAGACCAAAGTGGTTGCATGCCATACTCAACGCACTGCCCCACTGCCCGGCACCTGTTTCTGTAGCAAGCCTCTTTATCCCGGCTTCCTTGTTGTAATATGCCTGTGCTATGGCTGAATTCAGCTTGTGGCTTCCGGTTGCATTGCTGCCCTCGTATTTGTAATATATCCTCGCCGGAGTGTCCAGCAGCTTCTCAAGATTCCTCGCCCTGTACAGCGGCGATGGTCTCCATTGTCTGTAAATCTCACGGACCTCATCCGGTATCTCGATAAATCTTTCAGTGGACATTTCCTGAGCTATCAGTGAATCAGGGAAAATAGCCTTCATCTCCTCAGGTTTCAGCAATTCACCGGTAAATGGACTGTAGTACGGAGCAGGTTTGTTAGGCATGTCGGCAACGATATTGTACCATTGCCGTGGAATCTCAGACTCCTCCAAAGGGATCTTGACGATATCATTTCTTCTCAGCTTACTCATCTTCTCTCATCTCTCCTCATCTTATTTAATTTTTAATTCATTTTACAACATATTTTGTTAGTTTGCAATATATGCTTCAATTAACTGCAGTGTGCTAATCGTGTCCAGTCTGTTCATCGCCATTGCCGTCATTTGTTGCTGCACCCACTGTATTATCTACGGTTCCGTCCGCTTCTCCATAAGCTGCTTCATCTCTGCCTCCACTCTCATCCTCTTCCATGCGCTTCATCCCGAATCTTTCTATAATCATGTCTATCCCAATGGACTCAGCATACCTGACAATATCAGTCAGCATCATCTCGATCGTATCAGACAATTCATTCTGCGGTATAACGAGCAGCAGCTCCCTGTGCTTTATTTCGCTCTTCTTGATTACGATACCATCGCTGCCCCAGGGTTTCTCCTGTCCCTGGTACTCCCTGAGTTCGTTCAGATATCCTTTCAGCGTTCTTTCAGCCGTGTTCCCTTTTTGGTAGCTGGCAGCAGTCAAATCCATACTCTTGATCATCACTGCCTTCCCCGCTTCATACTTTGCGATTACAGGAAAGCTGTTGGGCAGATTCGCCCCGAATAACCTCCGGATTTTCAGACCTCTTTGGAAGTTGCTCAGCGACCATATATCGTCTACAGGTTCAGAGGAATCTGTATTCTTTCCAAGCACACCCTTTTTCGTATCTCCTCCCAGCCATGCTTTTACCCTTGCTCTTTGAACGATTTCCAGATCATCGGCAAACTTTATCGGCAGTGGTAATCTTACCCTGTACCGGACAACGATGTCGATGTCCTCATTTCTGTCTGAAAGAAAAGATGATTCACTGAAATCAAGACCGCTGAAACCATCGACTATATTGAGAGAATACAGCCTTTCATTCACATCAGGCATATCCTCCGTCACCAGGTATTTCTTCATATACAGTTTAGTGGCAGGGATGAACAATTGCGTCTTGGCATCATCGAATGTCCCGCCGGCAATATAGCATGCGATAGTCTTGAGTTCATCAAGGGGATCTGCAGCTATATCCCTGGAATAATCGATGATCTTTCTGAACTTCTCTGCTACATCTCCGACCAGGTCAGGGTCTTCATACCCACCGCCAATATCCTGATCCAAATCCAATCCACTCAGATATCCAAAAGCATCAACTACGCTTTCTGCCTGATCCATCAGCAGGTCTGACCTGTCATTTATCGCATCCCGCACTGTATCGTGCAGATCCCTTATCCCGCTGATATGATATATATAGCCTGCGGATGCCATTTCCGATGCTGTTTCTGAAATCGCATGCTGTATGAGATAGTATGTATAAATCGTTCTGATAAGAAAAATCACTGAGAAAAAAGCACACAACAGTACAGGCAGCACAATTGCCGCTTCCAGAGTTACTGCCCCTGCTGATACGGGAATACGTGTCCTGCGGCGTTTCAGCCTCTCACACATTTGTGAGTTACCCCTTCACTCATATTCCAGCCGCCATCCGGCAACCTCAAAATGACCCTGCTCAATTAAGCTGCCCAAGGTCGCCTGGTTATTTCAACAGCCGGTTCATTTACTGGCTCATGCAACTCAGTATCCTTCATATAAAAGCACCTTGTAAATATATCTTCCATCACCGGTTTTCAGTTCNTTACGGACNAAAGGCTGCGNTATGAACATGTATTTCATGGACACTTCTGCCTCGATACGAACATATGTATAACAGTCCGACATCCTGAAATCATCGGTTCCCCTGGCTTTGCAGATGTTTAGCTGGATCAGGTCCTCTATCCTGCTGAGCTTTGTATCTTCGCTTACTGCAAGCAGAAAAAGCCTCAGATAATCATGATAATTAAAATACAGCCTATGGTCAGTTTTCGGGCCCGCCTGTGATGCAATGCCTATGTCCAGCCGCCAGTCGCCCTTCATTTTGTAAATTGGTACTGATCTGCCATCCATCAGATCACTGACATCTATCAGAGACTCGCCCATAGCCCAACCAGCCATTACGAGATTCGATATCACCGGTATCCCGGCACCACCTGTCCACCAGCCGGCTACCGCCGTCGCGATTGTCATCGCCTTTGACCTCTTGGCAGGATCGGTATATACATGTAGTGTATTCAGTCCAAATCTTACCAGCAGCAGTTCTCCCCGGGTCATTATGTTGTTCAGTTTCTGCGAAGCCTGGCCGTGGAGTATGTATTCAACTTCGCTGTCGTAAAATGTCTCGATCTTCTGNTTCTCATCACCATGCAGGTTTTTATCGCTGATCGTCTCCACACCGTTCACCAGCGCCGGCACCGAGTTTTTGAAAGTGCCCATAATATACTCATTTATATAAATGCTGTCTCTCAAAGCAGAAGCCTGGTCAGAAGCAATATTGCCTATATCCGTAATAAAGCCGAACACATTTTCCTGAAACTCGCTTTCCTCGTCGTAAAGGTCAGCATCATCGGCCACATTGCCAAAATCACCATTATATGCAGCCTCCTTCGATCCGCCTTCAAATACGCCCGTCTCTGCCGACGAATAGCCGATAAACTCCATATCCCTGTCGTTGAAGTCTTCTGTTGTCACCTTAGTATATGAAGGCAGACTTTCTTTCACAAAACCTGCTGTTTCGTAATTCACATCTTTCAGAAGTTTTTCAGAAATGAATTTCTTTACTTCATCTGCCTTCCCCTTCCTGGGATCATCCTTCTTGTCGCCCTTATCCGGTCTGGAGTAATCATAATCGATATTCGTGTAATCGCTGACCATGTCTGCCAGCCATGATGGAAGACCATCCGTTGGCAGAGCCCCTCCGCAGTTTTCTTTGATTTCATCCATCTTACTGATGATATCATCAAGCGTGGAAATATTGCCGCTGATTTGTTCCAGCATAATCGAGGCTTTCTGCCCCTCCAGGATAAGTTCCTTTATGCCGGTAAGTTCTGTGGTTATCTGATCTCTGAAGCCCTTTGAAAATGTACCCTCCTCTTCTGAAAAATTATCATCGAGGAACTTCTCCAGCTTTTCTATTGCAAGCTGCGCTTTTTCACCTTTCTTTACGATTTTTGATATTTCATCCATTGCCGCTTTATTTGACTTTATATAGTCAGATGTCATGGGACCTCTTATCTTATTCCACAAATCATTCAATTCCTTTATGGTGTCCGTTCTTGCCGCACTGAGTTGTTTTCGCTCATCTTTCAACTTTTTCAGTTGCTGTTTTGCGTCGTTTTCATTGCTTCCCTGACCTGAAACCCCTTCGCTGGAATGATTTTCACTGCTGCCGTCATCGCTTGTATGATCAGAATCATTATCTGCATCACCTGAGTTTCCAGTGTTACCCTCCCCGTCGTTGTCTGGTCGATTTGTGCCATCATTACCCGCGTTATTGCCTGAACTGGCCAATTCCTGCTCCATATTTTTTATACTGGTCTCCAATGATCCCAGACTGCTTTCAATAGATGCCAGTGAATCAGTCAGCGAATTGAATTGATTGAAAGCCGCCAGCCAGCCGTTGTCACTGTTGAAACCGTTGATAAATTTGTCTATGCTGCCGCCTAAACCATCGATATGCTTTTTCAATTTTTGCTGTGACTTGTCCATACTGCCGAGGAGCTTGTCTATAGTCACCTTTTGCTTGTACGCATTCGACATCTTGCCGATATCCTTCATCGCAGTCAGCTTGGTGATGAAGTTATCTGCAAGCTCTGTCGGAGCCCTGTATTTCATGTACTCCAATATCTGTTTTTTGGTTATGCTGTTTTCGCTCAGATTATAAATAGGAGTTACATCCACTTTTTCTACCCTGAACCCGAAAAAGTCTGTACTCCCGCGATAATAATCCTCGCCGGTGGGTATGCCCAGATTGCAGGAAAGATACTCTTCGAATCTGTCCTGTAATTCATATTTTTCCGAAACCGGCATGGTAAACAGGCCATAGTCGTCCTTTAGTTTGCTGCTGTACTCTGCCAGCAATGAATCAGCTGCCAATTCGACAGATCTGTCCACCATGCTGCGCCCAACACTTATCCTTGCAGCGTCAACAAGCAAACCTGCCAGCATAAGCACAGCAACCATGATGATAGCAGAAAACACAGTTATTTGACCGGATACACTTTTTCTCAACTTATTACCCCACGCAAGATTTGATATGCTATCAGTCAACGAACCTCTCAAGTCTTTCCTTAAGCTCATTCATCGACTCCCTTGTTTTGTCGCCGACTTTTTTCAACTCCGGGAACCTTGCCTCCAGCTTCCTCTCGAGATCAATTATGAAATCCGTGTTCCTTATCAGCTCAGCAGGTTCGTTTACGGTTGAAACAGCAGTCGCCGTGATCCTGACCTTATCGCTGCCTCCGAATATCTTCATAAATTTCCCGAGGGGTATATTGTAGTACTTGCATATTTTGACCTCCAGCCGCCTGAATATAATATAATCCCTGACAACCGCTTCAACAGTAGTCTCTTCGGATTTGACCAGTTCATTACGTGATGCCAGCGATAATGCATACTCCTCGATTCTCTTCAATCTGGTCTCTCTGTCCCCGTCATACATTCTCCTATAGAGCCTGAAGCTGCCCAAACCACTGTCAGGTCTGCATGATACCGGATCCAAAGAGCCTGCTGCCCATATTGCTGCACCGGCTTCAGCTGCAGCCCCGGCGGCTGACTGCAGTAATGCCTTCTGGTAAAGCAGCATCCCAACATATAAAGCAGCGGAAATGCTAAGGATAACCAAAGGTATCACTATCGATGCTTCCACTGTAATACTGCCTCTTTTCCCGCCAGTATCCGCTTTCTTTTTCATAGCAGCCTCCACCTGTACCGAAAAAGCTGAGCTTCCAGACTTGTATTGGCAAAATATCACATTGAATTTCCAATAAATGTCTTATGTGAATATAATACACCATAATATGGGGAAATGAAAGGATTTTGGAAATAATCAGATGTCGACTTTGTAAAACTGATAGCGCCCTGTGACTTTATCGCGTGAAAAATAGCTGAACAAAAGCACAGTGCTTTTGCATCTTAAATCAATATCGTGCTGTGAAGGTCCTTTTGCACCGAACAGCCGGGAAGGGTCATATCCCATGCAAAGTGGAGAACTGTCCCCGCCCGTGGAAAGTGAAGAACTGTCCCCGCCCGTGGAAAGTGCAGAACTGTCCCTCCCCATGGAAAGTGAAGAACCGTCCCTCCCCGTGAAAAGTGCAGAACTGTCCCTCCCCATGGAAAGTGAAGAACCGTCCCTCCCCGTGGAAAGTGAAGAACCGTCCCTCCCCGTGGAAAGTGCAGAACTGTCCCTCCCCATGGAAAGTGAAGAACTGTCCCCGAAAAAGAATTGCTGGAAGTGGACTTTTTTAAGTATTTGCTTGGGAAGCATGCCGGTGGTTTCGGGAATGAGTTTGTTTATTAGCGGAGCGTTTTTCAGGAATTTGAAGCATTTGTCGCGAAACTCGGCGGTGACAGGCCTTTGCAAGAATTCCGGCAAAGTACCCGAATTGTCTGATGCAAGGAAGTCCAGACGGAGCAGTTCGCAGAAAATCGAGTTTGTTCCGCCGTTGCTTTCGGCATTCCGTGCAGGTCCGCCAGAGACAGCATCATCTGGCGGATCATTATCTTTTACAACTGCACCCGATTTGCCGGGCAATACCGTGATACTCTGATAAAAACTGTACAGTATCAGATACAGATCCCTTACCGAAGATGGCAACTCCAGGTGCCCGTTGTCCCTGTTGTACACATAAAACCTTTCAAAGAACTCAAAAGGTGAATTGAAAAAGCTCCTGATCATATAGTCCAGTGAATACATGAACCTTCCACTGTTGTAATACCGCTCCAGAAGCTCCTCGATCCCCTTGAGCCTAATAAGCTCTTCAGCACTTATATCGTGTCCCGCCAGTATCTCGTATGGCGCGTGATCACAGAACCGGTATCCGTAATACTCTGCCTCATCCCTCAGTTTTGTACCCTTCAGGAATTTCAGGAAGCCCAACTGCAGGTGGTGAGGCTTCACAGAATACACATCACTGAAGGATTTCCCGAAAGATCTGAAATCCTCATAAGGAAGCCCGGCTATAAGGTCTGCATGCACATGTATGTTCCCGTTTCTCCTGATTTTTTCAATGTTGCTGAGCAGCTTCCCGACATCTGTCTTCCTGCACACAGCGGCCAATGCTTCCTCATTGGTGGACTGGACTCCTGCCTCCAACTGGATAAGGCCTTGGGGCGCGCCTGACAGCAGACCTATGAACTCATCATCGAACAAATCGGCTCCGACCTCGAAGTGGAAATTGCACACAGCAGTTTCGCCGCCTGTCAACTGTTGATTCAGTTCAAGGATGTACCTGACGATCCCCTTGGCTCTTTCGGGATTTGCATTGAATGTCCTGTCGACGAATTTGATCTGTTTGACACCCGACTTCACCAGCTTGTCCAGTTCCGAACAGACTCTTTCGAAAGAAAAAAACCTGGTACCCGCTGTAGCTGATGAAAGGCAATAGCTGCATGAAAACGGACATCCCCTCGAAGCCTCAAAATATACGATCTTGTTTGACAGTGACGAGATCATCTCCTCCGTATATGGGGACTTCAGGCTGTCCAGATCTTTTACCACGGCAGGTCTGGCTTCTGTTATCCCGCTGCCGGACCTGTACACAATACCTTCTATGCTGTCGATCCCGGCAGGTACACAGGATATGCCACCGGATCTGTCATTAGACCCGCTCATTTCATCAGTTCCGCGATTATCATATCTCTTCGCCAGCAGCGATAAAAGCCCCGGAAACGATATCTCGCCCTCACCGGCCAGTACAAAGTCCACGAACGGATAGTCACGAAGCATTTCTGCAGCACAATATGAAACCTCCGGGCCGCCCAACACGATGGTCGTTGCCGGCAGCAGCTTTTTGAGACTTGATGCCAGGTCAAGGACATAACGGATATTCCAGATATAGCATGAAAATGCTGCAACATCAGGCTTGTGCAGGTAGATCGACGACAGGACCTTATCCTGATTCTCGTTGACAGTACGCTCCAACACAAGCACTTGGCCGCAGTCCGGACCACACGAAGCCTTCAGATACCAGGGCGCCAGCGCAGAATGGATAAATTTTGAGTTCAGGGCTATAATCAGTGTTTTCATAATTACCTCACTACTGAAGCAATTATAGCGGAACATGGTCACATATTCAAGGCGATCTGCTGTCTTCTGCAGTTTTGCACCTGATATCGCTGCAGCCGATCCCTGTTATTACAGGTCTGCAAAAATCCCTTCCCGGAACATCCTCCCCCAGGCTTCAAAAATCAGGCTCAGATAATCCAGGTAATTAGTCTTTCTGATATCTTCGCTCACTGTAAGCATGTTTTGCGCCAGCACTCTGCCTTCCAGTACGAATTCAACATATCCGGATACTGATCCGGCATGCACCGGTGCATTGACGATATCCGGCACAAGCTCTCTCACCTTCAGCATCTCTGCCTCTCTTCGGCTCAATGGAAGCACAATGTCCCTGTCAGCTCTCAGGGCAACATACTCGGAGACGCCTCTGTAAACCGGTATCTTTGCATAAACTTCGCCTTTGCTCATCAGCTTATACATCCTGAAGTTTTCAAACCCATAATCCAGCAACCTTCTCGAAGCCTCCGCCCTCGCACTCCGGGTGGGAGAGCCCAGTACCACTGAAATAAGCCTCATGCCGTTCTTTTTAGCCGTCGATACAAGACATCTGCCAGCTTTCCCTGTATATCCTGTCTTGACACCATCGGCTCCCGGATATGACCCGAGAAGCTCATTGGTATTATACAGATTATGACCGGGAATATATGAGCTTACCGTAGATACCATTTCACAGAACAGGGGGTGCTTCAGGGCCTCTATCGTTATCAGCGCCACATCATATGCAGTCGAATACTGATTTTCCCTGTCAAGGCCGTGTGGCGTCACAAAATTCGAGTTCACCGCTCCCAGCGAAGCAGCTCTTTTATTCATCATTACAGCAAATCCCTCCACTGAACCGCCTACGTGTTCAGCTATCGCAATGGCCGCATCATTGGCTGAGTTCAGCAGCAGTGCGTATAAAAGCTCCCTGAGTGTGTATTTTTCTCCCTGTCTCAGCCCGATGGTAGAACCTCCTATGCCCGCCGCTCTTTTGCTTACCACGACTTCATCATCGACATTGGCATTCTCCAAAGCGACCAGGGCAGTCATTATCTTTGTAGTACTTGCTATAGATCGCCTTGCAAGTGCATTTTTATCATAGAGTATCCTCCCCGTTGATTCTTCTACAACGACAGCGGCCATTGCATTAATAGAAGGAGGCTCCACATCCGCTTTCGCCCCGCGGGCCCTGTCACCAGTCCTGGAAGCGCTGCGGGCTGAAGCCATGATGTCCGGGTTCCTTTCCGAAGCATAAAAGCTCTGCGTCACCTCCGCTGACACAAAACCAAAAGCTCTGTCTGCACCAGATCCCTCTCCCTCCGGTATATCAGATCCCGCACTGCCGCATACTGTAGTGTCTGTTCCACCGTCTGCTGAAGATCCCCTGTCATCGTATGCTCCATATTCCATCGGTAAAATGGCCAATCCAGCCAATACCGAATAAATTACGACAGCAAAGCAAATTATCTTCCTGTTATATCTCAGTTCCATCATCTCCATGATCCATTAGTTTCAA
>JGI24711J26586_10000784_pt1 | contig 24932 bp, 19 predicted proteins | sample BioPla3DNA1_FD_26586 | JGI IMG/M metagenome (IMG submission 26586)
AGGTCTATACCACGTCCATTTTCGCAACCAAATTCTTTTGGGCGTTCAACGTTAGCTATTTGCTCAAACAAGTGATCTGCAGTTGGGAAATCATCTAGTTGCAGCGGTGGCAGAGCCACTCTTTCACGTACCTGATTTATATAATCTATTGCAATCTGAGTGGGTCCATGAAGTTCATTTTCGCATTCTGCAGCTCTTAGCAGAACATCACTGTATCTCATAAGCCTTATGTTGATACCACAGTGAAGCCCAGTGGTAACTGCTTCAGTTTTATCGGCCCTTGCATAGGTGAATTTTGCTATTGATATACCTCCCTGAGCAGTATTTGACAAAGGAGTTCTTGTTACAGTAGCCTTGTAGACAACATTCTTTCTGGGGTCTCCATCAGGATATGCTGCAGTATTAAGACCTGTATAGCTGTCATATTCTGGTTCATAGGTAACAAGTGTCCAGTAAAGTCTGGGATCAAGTCTGTTGTCTGTAGTTCTTTCCTTCTTGTATAGATTGTACAGCCATGGAGAACCTGCAAGGTCTCCCCAACTTCCATATTCCTGGGATGCATAATTACTTTCAACTGCATGGCCCTGAGTAGACTGTGGGTCCATTCCTGATCGGTTCCTCCTGTTCCAAAGTCCATGAACTGAACTTCAAAAAGGCTTTCGATATTGTTTTCGTTTTCAGGGCCTTCCATAAAGTTTGCGCCGTAATCAGGCATCAATCATAGTGTCCATATTCACCTGCTATTATATCCTTAAGTATCTCATAGGCATCAGCAAATTTATGTCTGAACATAAGAGCACGGGCCATGTAACCGGCTGCGGAACCACTGGTTGCTCTTCCCTTAGCCCATTCGCCACCTTCATCACGAGAGGGCAGCATTGTCATTGCTTTACCTAGGTCAGATTCTACCTGATCAAGGACCTCGTCCTGTGTTACATTAGCTGCATACAGTGAGTTCATATCTATATAATCAGAGTAGTCTGTAATCAGTGGTACAGTCTGGTAATATGTTGCAAGGTAGTAATATGCAAGTCCTCTCAGGAAATATGCCTGACCTGCAATCTGATTGTAGGTTTTTCCGGCATAGAGACTTTGTCAACCTTTGATAGGATAAAGTTTGCCCGATTAATTACATGATACCAGTCCCTCCAGATCCATTGGTCACCTATATCAATAGTTCCAGGAGAGTTTAGGTTATCATATTCAAGGTACCATTGTTGAGAGGAGTTCCATACTTCGTCACCGCGAACAGCGTCCATTGTATAACCCACACGTGCAAATGTTCCCTCAAGGCGGATACGATTGTAGCACGCAATAACGGCTTCCTGCAGGTCGGATATATTATTTCCGAACTCATAGGTCGTCTGGTTGTTTGTATTGACAACATCAAGCTCATTCTCGCATGAGCTGAAACCTGTCAGGAGCGCAAATGCTGTCAGGAAAATATTTAGTTTTTTCATATCTGTTAAATTACTGGTTAGAATGAGAAGTTCAAGCCAAACATAACTGTCTGTGGTGTTGGGTATGAGCTATAATTATAACCCGGAGTATGTACACCTCCAGCAAAGTCTATGTTATAACCTGTGTAGTTTGTAAATGTTATCAGGTTTTGTCCTGTTGCATATACCCTAACTCCTGATATCTTACCCCTAAACCAGCTGTCGGGTAGGTTATAGCCAAGTGTTATGTTTGCAACCTTCAGGTATGTTCCGTTTTGCAGGAAACGTTCGCTGAACATATCGTTTGTTATAGCACCCTCACTTTTGTATGCGACCCTTGGAATGTTGGTATCTGTATTGTCGGGAGTCCATGCATTCATCATATCAACGCTCTTGTTAAGCATGCCATAAGAGCTGTGAAGTGTCATATCTACAAAGTCCAATACCTTGAAATCAGCTGCCCCATATGTGGCAATGCTAAGGTCAAAGTTTTTCCACTCCAAGCGGGCATTGAAGCCAAAGTTGAATGAAGGCATTCCACTGCCCAGATAGGTCCGGTCTTCACTTGTTATTTCTCCGTCATTATTGAGGTCTGCATAAGCCACGTCTCCGGGTTTTGCTCCGGGCTGATTAATGAAATCACCATTGGCATTACGTCTGTTGTCTATTTCTTCCTGAGACTGGAAGATACCCTCATATACATAACCATAGAAGGAACCGACCTCACGACCTACTTCAGTACGTGTGAAGGCTGTAGTATAAGGAGTATTGGAAACACCAAGTTGGGTTACTTNATTGTTTAAGGTTGATAGGTTGGCTTCAAGTTCAAATTTTAACGGATTCTTCCTATTTCTGTAAATAAGGTTGAATTCCAATCCTGTGTTTTCCATAGTAGCAGCGTTCATGACAACTGTTTCATTTGTGAAACCGCCACTGGCAGGAACCGGAACTTCATACAGAAGGTCTTCTGAAACAGATTTATACCATTCTGCAGAGAATTCTATCTGTCTTCCAAATAGGCCAAGATCCAAACCAATATTTGTAGTTTTCTTCTTTTCCCAGGTGATTCCTGTATTTACAAAATTGGAAATGGCTGAACCAGTAATCTTTGAGTTGCCAAAACTATAGGTGTAGTTATTCCTTGCCATTACATCCATATAGAGGTAGTCCCCAATATCCTGTTTGCCAAGTTCTCCATAACTACCTCTTAACTTCAGAAGGCTGATAATCTCCTGTTCAACAGGGAAGAAGTCCTCCTGATCAATACGCCATCCTAAAGATATTGAAGGGAAGGTTCCCCAGCGTCCATCCTTAGGAAAACGGGAAGAACCGTCACGCCTTACTGTTGCAGAAAGCAGGTATCTGTCGGCAAAGTTATAGTTGATACGACCAACATAAGAAGCCAGAGTATGTTCGCTCTCATATGATCCTGCATCTGTCTCCTCTGCATTATTTATCTGAGGGTAATAAGGTTCATTCAGCTTTATGCCCCTTCCTGTCAGTGTATGGTAAATATTACTCTCGAAGGATTGTACAGCAACAATATTCAACTTACTACGTCCAAAGGCACCGTCATAGGTCAGAATGTTTTCAATAAGGGACGTTTTGTAATTACGATATCCTTGAGAGAGCACCTCATCGCCTTTAGACAGGTAGTTTGTTGTACTCTGAATGAACGATGGTATGAAGGTGAAGTCTTTCGCAAAAGTCTTGTTGTATGACAGGTTTAACTTATAGTTAAATGAATGATTATCACTGTCAAATCCTGTCATTTCAAGCAGATCCACCATTGCAGCACCTGATATCATGAATCGGTCAACCTTTACATTTCTTTTCAGCAGGCTGTTGATCAGCAATACATTTGTAACACGAAGGTCCCCATGAACGTCATCATAATATGTTCCATAACCATAAGAGTCATATGAATACTGAGATGCAGCAGGCAATATGTCATCCAACACCCATGTTGACTCATCATAGGCTTTGATTGTGGGAGGCAGTATAAGGGCAGATGCCATAACGGGATATTGTGCACCATAAAGACCTTGAACATACTCGTTAGCATTACTCAATGCCATATTATCCTGATCACTTCGACTATATGATACATTAGTCTGAATTTTCAGGAATCTGGCTTCCATTGTATTATTGAGTCTGGCAGTGTAACGCTCAAAGTTTGGACCGGCACCATATATCGTTCCTTCCTGTTTGAAATAGTCCAGGGCAGCGTTATAGGTACTTTTTTCACTTCCTCCTGAGATATTCACATTGTGGTTCTGACGTACACCGGTCTGGAATGCCTCATCCTGCCAATTTGTATTTACGGCAGCAGGGTCTATGTACCTGGGACTGCCGGGGTCATAGCCCTGGGGAGGGGTCATCTCACTGTTGGCAAAGGCCATACGGATGTAGTCAGAATATTGATATGAATCCATTACATCATAGACTCCATCCTTAACCTTGTCAAAGCCGACATATCCGGAATAATCTATCTTCATGGGTTGCTGTTTGCTTCCCTGCTTAGTCGTGATTATCACCACACCATTGGCGGCACGGGAACCATAGATTGCAGCTGCAGAAGCATCCTTAAGTACCTGAACAGACTCAATATCATTTGGAGAGAAGTCCCGTATTGAAGTACCTACGGGTATCCCATCAATGACATATAAAGGATCGGTGGAACCAAAGGAGCCCACACCCCTGATTCTTACAACCGGGTCTGCGCCCGGTTGTCCGTCAGAAGTAATCTGGACACCAGGGACTTTACCTGTTAACATAGTGGAAATGTTAGAGTGTGAAACTTTCTTCATTTCCTCTGTATTAACGATTGCCACAGATCCAGTAAGGTCCACCTTTCGTTGGCTGCCATAGCCTACGACTACTATCTGTGTCAATTCCTGCATCTCAGAAAGAAGAGTGGTTACACCAATATCAGACCTTCCATTGACATTCACTTCCGCTTCCCGGAAGCCGATGAAAGAAAATACAAGGGTGGCATTTGAAGAAACTATGATACTGAAGTCTCCATTGGCATCAGTTATTCCGCCCTTTACAGTACCTTTCTCCTGGACTGTTGCGCCCGGAAGTGGTTCGCCGTTTTCGTCAACAACCTTTCCTTTTACTGTGATCTCATCAGCCTGCATTACTGATAATGGGTTTGCATTACCACTGCTTTCCGCAATAGCTGCAGGGGTAATTAAAAGCAGGCCGGCCAGATATAATATTGAATATTTCATGTTTTGGATATTTTATTGTTATTCTGATCCTATTCTGTAAATACCACATAGCACCTTTCAACTGTTATGGCAGTGTTGAGGTCTGAACTGTCAACGCTTATTCCCAGGAAGCGTTGGAAATGCTCTTCCCCGTTTGCGTATGTAACTAGGTATTCGACATCTGCGGTGTTGTCACCATTATTTGTGATTGTTATCTCAATACTGGAACCATGGAGACCAGCCTTAAAGGTGTCCCAGTTCCAGTTACTTTCACCCACAGTGGTACCATCAATATATCCATCTCCCCATGCCCAGTGATCCATACGGGCAAAGGTGGTCAATGTGCCGTCAGACTTCTGCAGTCTGACAGTGGCGTTGTGCCAGTTTTCTCCGGCTAAGGAGTATAGTTTGAGTTTGTAAGTCAGGGATTCGCCATATGGAATTGCGATATTGGCGGAGACATCTCCTGCAAATCCGGTTGAAAAATCTGTAGCACCGACCTGACCGCTACCTTTTACCATAGTAATAGGAAGGGTAGTAGAAACTGTGCTTGTTTCTCCTTTGTAAGTAATAGTAATATTATGTGTCCCGGCAAAAGGAGGAACTTTGCCAATGCTGAGATTACCCAGAGGCATCACACCCTGTGAATCGTCACCATAGGTTGCTGTAACAACAAGACCTCTTGTATCCAGAATAATAGAATCATCACTGAAGAAGTAGTATGTAGTAATAAGAGGATTTTGGGTTACCTCAATTTGTTGAACTGGCATTACTACACTTAGATTATATACTGTAGAAACAGTAGGACCAGGTTTCCCTTGTTTTGTTTTGCTGTATGCCACTACCACTGTTTTGGCACCCAGAGTCTCAGTATCTGGAACTACATTGAAATGCAGATCCTCCTTGCTCAGTTCCTTGGTGCTACCGTCAGTGAAAGTCACAACAGCCTTGGCAAGGCCCCAGAAATCTTCACTACCTAATTCAACTGCAGTTGGGGCATCAGTAACCTGAATAGATACAGCATCCTCATCTTCTATTTCCTTGACCTTGGCTGGGAGGAGGTAAGCTTTCTTCATTAAGAAATGGCTGCCGTCAACAACCAGAAATGCAGTTACACTTGAGGAAACAGGTACTGGATGATTGTATGACTGTACAAGCACGGTTCCATCCGTTGCAACAGCAGTAGATGTTACGAAAATATTGCCAGTGGGAGAGAAGTCCACTTCAAGGGTAACATAGGCTCCCTGCATCTTCTGCCGGAACACTGCCCAGATATCCTCTCCACCCAGTTCTCCATAGTTGTGTTCTANTCTTTCAAGGGCAAAGTCACCGTTACCCCAGCCATAAGCATCTGACCTAAGTACAAAATACTCGCTGTATTCAGGATCTCCGTCCGAATACGCTTTTGTTGTAAGAGCCAGATTCCAGTTGTTCCAGTTGTTAGAACCAGTTCCATAATTTATAAATTCAAGGGTAAGGAGTTTACCCGGGGCTATTTCAAAATAATCTGAATGATCAGCCCACCAGCCTGAGCTGTTGTCTTCAGCTCCTACAATGCTTTTTATTATGTCTATGTAGGTTGTATCACCTGTATTGCGACCCTCTCTCGCAGCCGCAATTGAGTCTATTTTGCTCTGAAGATCCTGTGGAGCATCAATCTCATATAGCTCCAACTTCTCGCATCCGCTAAAGGTCACTACAACCATAAGGACCCAAAGCAATGCGCCACTAAATAGATTTGTCCTTTTCATACTATTCTATAATAGGATTTGGTTAAATANACACGCAAAAAAATGAATGTTAAATAGTNTGTAAAAGGTAAAACCTCTTTTTAATGATGTAGTGGAAAAATGTATTTAATAGGAGGACGGATGTTTATTACATTATTTATATCAATTAGTCCGCCAAACAAAAAAGAGGTTGTCCAATTTCACGGACAACCTCTTTAGATACACCCGGGTTCCCCGGGATATTGCATTTAGCTTGGTTACAGTCTATTTGTATTCATCCCAGCTCTTGATAGAGATGTCCTTAAGGTCCATCTTACAGAAGGCGGTGATAAATGCTGCAGCAAGTCTTGAATTTGTAATCAGCGGAATGTTGTAGTCAACACTGCTACGTCTGATATGGTAACCATTCCTTAGTTCGCCCTTACTCAGGTCCTTAGGAATATTGACAACCAGGTCAATCTTCTTTTCCCTTAGGTAATCAATAGTGTTGGGCTTCTTGTCGGGTTCATCCGGCCAGTGTAGCAGGGTCGATTCGACTCCGTTGTCGGCCAGGAACTTTTGGGTTCCTGCTGTAGCAAAGAGGTTGTATCCCTTTTGCTTGAGCAGTCTGGCTGATGACAGAAGTTCTATCTTATCCCTTGCAGGGCCGGAAGATATAAGCACGTTCTTTTCAGGAATCCTATAACCCACTGACAGCATAGCCTGCAGTATTGCATCGTAGAAGTTGTCTCCCAGACAGCCTACCTCGCCAGTTGAAGCCATATCCACACCAAGAACGGGGTCGGCCTTTTGCAGACGGGCGAAGGAGAATTGAGGGGCCTTGATCCCTACGTAATCCAGTTCGAAGGCACTCTTAGCCGGTTTTTCAACAGGCAGATCCAGCATAATCCTGGTTGCAAGGTCGATAAAGTTGACCTTCAGTACCTTTGAAACGAAGGGGAAGCTTCGTGAGGCCCTGAGGTTACACTCAATAACCTTGATATCGTTGTCTTTTGCAAGTACCTGCATATTGAAAGGACCAGAGATATTCAGGCCTGCTGCTATCTTTCGGGCAATCTGCTTAACCCTACGGATAGTCTCAACATACAACTTTTGTGGTGGGAATACTATAGTTGCGTCGCCTGAGTGTACTCCGGCAAATTCGATGTGCTCTGATATTGCGTAGGCAATAATCTCACCGTTGCGGGCAACTGCATCAAACTCAATTTCCTTGGCTTGTTCGATAAACTCGGATACAACCACCGGATATTGTTTTGAGACATTGGCNGCTACCTGTAGAAAGTGTTCCAGCTCATCACGGTTGCTAACCACATTCATAGCCGCGCCTGATAGTACATAGGAGGGTCGAACCAGAACCGGGAAACCAACTTCATCAACAAACTTAAAGATGTCTTCAATGGTTGTAAGCTCGCTCCAGCGTGGTTGGTCAATATCCAACTCGTCGAGCAGTGAAGAAAACTTCTGACGATTTTCTGCCCTGTCTATATCTTCAGGTGAAGTCCCAAGGATAGGAACATTATAGCGATGCAGGCGCATAGCCAGGTTGTTGGGGATCTGCCCCCCCATCGAGATTACAAGACCCTTTGGCGCTTCCAGTTCGGTAATATCCAGTACCCTCTCGAGTGACAGTTCGTCGAAGTACAGACGATTACAAACGTCGTAGTCCGTAGAGACCGTTTCAGGGTTATAGTTGATCATTACAGACCTGAAGCCTTGTTCGTTAACTGTTTCTACAGCATTAACGCTGCACCAGTCAAACTCGACACTGGATCCGATACGGTAGGCTCCGGAACCCAGGACTATAACTGAGCGGCCATCCTTTTCGAATTCTATATCGTGACTGTGTCCATTGTAGGTAAGGTACAGGTAGTTGATCTTGGCCGGGAATTCACCAGCCAGAGTATCTATCTGCTTTACTACCGGAAGCACACCTCTTTGTTTTCTGTGAGTACGTACCTTATAAATACCATCTTCCATCTGACTCTTGGGAGTCTTAAGAACCAGACGGGCAATCTGGAAGTCAGAGAAACCTGATTGCTTTGCCCTTACCAACAGATCGTCAGATAGTTCGGCAAGAGAATTGATTTCCTGAAGTTCATTCTTCAGGTCATCTATATTCTTGAGCTTTTCAAGGAACCAGCGGTCAATCTTGCTAAGGTCGTGTATCTCATCTACAGTCATTCCCTGCATGAAGGCTTCAGCTATAGCGAAGATACGTTGGTCAGTAGGCTCAGTAAGTTCCTTGCGTACATCAGCAAACTTAAAGGCCTGGTTGCCTACAAAACCGTGCATGCCAAGGCCAGCCATACGAAGGCCCTTCTGGATTACCTCTTCGAAGGTACGTCCTATTGCCATAATCTCACCCACACTCTTCATGCTGGAGCCAATCTGGCGTGATACACCTGTAAACTTGGTAAGGTCCCAGCGGGGTATCTTGCATACGATATAGTCAAGAGCCGGTTCGAAGAATGCTGAAGTAACCTTGGTCACAGAGTTGCGCAATTCATGCAGACCATAGCCCAGTGCCAGTTTGGCTGCCACAAAGGCCAGAGGATAGCCTGTAGCCTTGGAGGCAAGAGCACTTGAGCGTGACAGACGGGCATTAACCTCGATCACACGATAATCCTCCGATTCCGGGTCTAGTGCATATTGTACGTTACATTCACCCACAACACCGATGTGGCGAACGATCTTGATAGCTAGTTCCCTGAGCTTGTGGTACTCTGAATTTGTCAGAGTCTGTGATGGAGCTACTACGATACTTTCACCGGTATGTATACCCAGCGGGTCGAAGTTTTCCATGTTACACACCGTGATGCAGTTGTCGTATGCATCCCTTACCACTTCATATTCCACTTCCTTCCATCCCTTTAGAGATTCCTCAACAAGGATCTGGTTGGAATATGCAAAAGCATTTTCTGCACGAGCCTTCAGCTCTTCGCGGTTTGAGCAAAAACCGCTACCCATACCTCCCAGGGTGTAGGCGGCTCTTACGATAATTGGGAAACCAATGGTCTCGGAAGCCTTCAGGGCTTCCTCAACAGAGGTTACAGCCAGACTCTTTGGAGTTTTGACATTGATCTCATCCAGTTTGTTGGCAAAAATCTCGCGGTCCTCTGTATCGATGATAGCCTGAACAGGCGTACCAAGTACTTTGACACCGTATTTTTCGAGGGTTCCCGCTTCAAACAGTTTCACTCCACAGTTGAGTGCAGTCTGACCGCCAAAAGAAAGGAGAAGTCCTTCGGGCTTCTCCTTCTTTAAAACTTGTTCAACGAAATATGGTGTAACAGGTAGAAAATAAACCTTATCTGCCAACTTTTCTGAGGTCTGAACCGTGGCAATATTCGGGTTTATAAGTACCGTGTAAATTCCCTCTTCTTTTAATGCTTTAATAGCCTGCGATCCGGAATAATCGAACTCACCTGCCTCTCCAATTTTGAGAGCTCCTGAGCCCAGAATTACTACCTTCTTTACATTGTTTTTCATGCGTAATTGATTTGTTGTCGTAAGGCAACACAGTTTCTGAATAGTCATTTCAGAATGCAAATGTACATCATCTTTGATCATTTTACCTAATGGCAGAAAATTATTTTGCATATTTTATGAATAATATATTCAAATATGAGATTTCCTCCCGGGTTTTTAGTCCCGTGCCCCATGTACATTGTTCTCTGCCAAATCGTCGAAAGTGTTTTATTACCAAAAAAAAGTGCGTTTTATTTTTGTTTAATTGCAATAATGTATAAATTTGCACTTTGTTTGTATAATTATTCGTCACAGTTATTGACGTAATAGCAAAGCGGAAATGCGGACGGTCTCCCTTACGGGGCGCCCGGTCCGCTATATAATTTTCAGACATCACGTAATTTATGAAGGTTAAAACACAAAGGTTAAATGCAATCATCCGCTTAATAGAGAATCACAGGGTGGGTAGCCAGGATGAGTTGTTGGCTCTTCTTGAGAAGGAGGGTATCAGTACAACTCAGGCTACCTTGTCACGAGATCTGAAGGCACTCAAGGTCGCCAAGCAGCCTGACTATGATGGTGGATATGTATATGTGCTTCCCGAGAATCAGAGTCCTGATGAAGCGGATTTTGACTACGGGGACTTTCCGGTCAGCGGCATTATTTCCATCGAATTTTCAGGCAATCTGGCTGTTATCAAGACCCGTCCGGGTTTTGCCAACGGGATAGCTTCCGTAATAGACAGTCAGGCTCCCTACGAGATTCTGGGAACAATAGCAGGTGATGATACAATTCTACTGGTTACCCGCGAATCAGTATCACGTACCAAAGTCCTGGCCGGCCTCTCGCAGTTTCTGCCCGGGATCCGTGACAAAATACTTGGGTAGTAATTAACTAAGGTCACACAACAAGATTTTACAAAGAAGGGAATGAATNATAACGAAGTAACAATCACAATTGCTTCAGAGGAGCACCTCAAATATGTGGATACCATTCTGCATACAATTTCAGAGGCTGCCAAAGTGAGGGGAACAGGTATTGCTAAGAGGGATCCTGAGTATGTGAAAAAGAAGATAACAGAAGGCAAGGCCATCATCGCCCTCGCTGGCGATGAGTTTGCCGGATTCTGCTATATAGAGTCATGGGGACACAATAAGTTTGTTGCCAACTCCGGACTGATAGTGCATGAGAAGTTCAGAGGTCATGGTCTGGCAAGGGATATCAAGCGTAAGGCCTTTGAGCTTTCACGCACACGTTACCCCGACGCCAAGATCTTCGGTCTTACTACCGGTCTGGCAGTGATGAAGATCAACTCGGAACTCGGATACAAGCCCGTTACCTTTTCTGAGCTTACCGATGATGAGGATTTCTGGAAGGGTTGTCAGAGCTGTGTCAACTACGACATTCTGCTCCGTACCAACCGTAAGCACTGTCTCTGTACAGGTATGCTTTACGATCCTGCATGGGAGAAGAAGAAGGAAGNCAATCTTCAGCCTCCAAAGAAGGAGAAGGTATATGAAAGATGGCTGCAGTTTAAGCGTCATGTATTTCTGAGAGGCAAGGAAGGAGACAATGATGCTCAGAGTGGCACCGGTTCCCGAAGCCTCTTCCATCGCCTGCTTGCAGTTTTTGTCTAGGAATAAATTTTGATATGTAAGTGCCCCAGGGCACTATAGAAAAATCTTAAGTAATGAAAGAGAGAGTAGTAGTAGCCTATAGCGGAGGTCTTGACACATCTTATTGCGTCAAGTACCTGGCAAAGGAAAAGAATCTTGAAATTTACACAGCTATAGCCAACACTGGCGGTTTTAGCGTGGACGAACTCAGCGATATTGAGCGTAAGGCTTACGAGCTGGGCGTTGCCAAGCACGTTGCTATTGATGTTACAGATGTATATTACAATAAGTGTATCCGTTACATGGTCTATGGCAATGTGTTAAAGCACAATACCTATCCGCTGTCTGTTTCATCCGAGCGTATTTTCCAGGCTCTTGCTATAGTCGACTATGCACGTAAGGTGGGAGCAAAATATATTGCTCACGGAAGTACAGGTGCCGGAAATGATCAGGTGCGTTTCGATCTTACCTTCCAGGTACTTGCTCCTGATATCGAAATAATCACTCCTATCCGCGACCAGGTTATCAGCCGCGAGGATGAGATTGCCTACCTCAAAAAAGAAGGTGTGGTACGCGACTGGTCCAAGATGGCCTACTCAATCAACAAAGGTCTGTGGGGTACTAGTATCGGTGGTAAGGAAACACTGACTTCCGACAAGGCCCTGCCATCTGATGCCTATCCATCACAACCGGTAAAGGAGGGTAGTGAGAGACTCGAACTCGGCTTTGACAAGGGAGAACTTAGTTCAGTCAATGGCAAGACTTTCGCTAGCAAGGTTGATGCAATCCGTGAAGTGGAGCGTATCGGTTCCGCCTGGGCTATAGGTCGCGATATTCACGTTGGTGACACTATTATCGGAATCAAGGGTCGTGTAGGCTTTGAATCTGCTGCTCCCCAGCTGATACTGAAGGCCCACCACCTGCTCGAGAAGCACACACTTACCAAGTGGCAGATGTACTGGAAGGAGCAGATATCCAACTGGTACGGCATGATGCTGCACGACGGAATGTACCTCGAGCCTGTAATGCGCGACCTGGAGGCCTTCCTTGAAAGCACTCAACAAAATGTAACAGGTAAGGTCTATCTGGAACTACATCCATATTACTTTAACATGGTAGGCATTGACTCAGCACACGACCTGATGAAGAGCGGTTTTGGCGACTATGGTGAGGTCAATAAGGCATGGAATGGCGATGATGTGAAAGGATTTACAAAGATTATATCCAACTCACTCAAGATTTATAATAAAGTCAACAAAGGAAAATTAGATATCAATCAGTAATGGTAAAGGTTGGAATAGCAGGTGGTGCCGGATACACAGCCGGTGAATTAATAAGGATACTGCTGGGACATCCACAGGNTGACTTAGNCTGGATACTCAGCAGCAGTCATGCGGGAAGCCNCATAGTCAAGGTTCATAGTGACCTCGTAGGGGATACCGACCTCGTGTTTGCCGACAAGCCCGACTTTTCAAAGGTGGATGTGGTCTTTCTCTGTATGGGACATGGTAAGTCGGAAGAATTTCTTGCAACAAACAAGGTCCCTGCAGGAGTAAAGATTATCGACCTGAGCACAGATTTCAGGATCAAAGCTGAGGGCAACGACTTTGTTTACGGATTGCCTGAGCTCAACAAGGCTGAGATAAAGAAAGCTGATAAGATAGCCAACCCGGGTTGTTTTGCAACTACCATTGAACTGGCACTCCTGCCCTTGGCAAAGGCCGGTTTACTGAAAGAAGTTCATGTCACGGCAATTACCGGCTCTACCGGAGCCGGTCAGGCTCCCTCAGCCACAACCCACTTTAGCTGGAGGGCTAACAACCTGTCTGTTTACAAGGCTTTCAGACACCAGCACCTGGCAGAGATAGGCCAGTCTCTCAGAGAGCTGATGCCGGATTTCAATATGCCGCTCAACTTCGTGCCTATGCGGGGTGACTTTACCCGTGGTATCCTGGCTTCAGTTTACCTGGATTATGACGGTGAACTGGCAGAGGCAAAGAAGCTGTATGATGATTACTATGCAGATGCTCCCTTCACCTTTAGAAGTGATGAGGAGATTGACCTTAAGCAGGTTGTTAGCACCAACAAGTGCCTGCTGCATCTGGCCAAGTATGACGGTAAACTGCATATTATAAGCATCACAGACAACCTGCTAAAGGGAGCATCAGGACAGGCAGTGCAAAATATGAATCTGATGTTCGGACTGGATGAGAGAGCCGGACTATATCTGAAACCATTGGCCTTTTAACAGGCTATACAAAATACAAAAAACAGAAAGCAATGGAATTGTTTGACGTTTACCCGCTGATGAATGTGACCCCGGTCAAGGCAGAAGGCTGCTATGTCTGGGATGAAGCCGGGGTCAAATACCTCGACCTATACGGAGGTCATGCTGTTATTAGCATTGGCCATACTCACCCGCATTATGTGGAGAGGTTGAGCAGCCAGTTGCATAGGATCGGGTTTTATTCAAACTCGGTGCAGAATCCCCTTCAGCGTGAGCTGGCCAAAAAGCTTGGAGAAGTATGCGGGTTGACCGACTACTCACTCTTTCTGTGCAACTCAGGAGCCGAGGCTAATGAAAATGCACTAAAACTTGCTTCCTTTCATAATGGGAAAGCCAGAGTGATAGCCTTTAATAAGGCTTTTCACGGACGTACCTCTGGAGCGGTAGCAGTAACCGATAACCCAAATATCCAGGCTCCGGTCAACAAGGGTCATATAGTTAGCTTTCTGAAGCTGAATGACCTTGATGCCGTTGAGGCTGAGATAACAAAAGGAGACGTTAGTGCCGTTATAATAGAAGGTATCCAGGGTATAGCAGGAATTGTAGAGCCGGAAGATGCCTTCCTCAAAGGACTTGAGCAACTGTGTCGCCGTAGCGGCACAGTGCTGATACTGGATGAGATACAGTCGGGCTATGGTCGTTCGGGAGATTTCTTTGCATTTCAAAAATCGGGTATCAAACCGGATATTATCACCCTGGCCAAAGGAATGGGCAACGGCTTTCCAGTAGGCGGAATTCTTATTTCACCTGAGTTCAAACCCAGACATGGAATGCTGGGAACCACCTTTGGAGGCAACTATCTGGCCTGTGCTGCATCATTGGCGGTACTTGAGGTAATGGAAAGCGAGAAGCTCATTGCCAATGCAAGGGCTGTTGGCGATTACCTAATTGGTCAGCTAAAGAAGATTCCCGGAATTGTAGAGATTAGAGGACGGGGACTTATGATAGGAATTGAGTTTAACCATGAGGCGGCACCCATACGTAAGAAGCTGCTTGAGCAGCACCATATCTTTACCGGGGTGTCGTCGACAAATGTGATACGTCTCCTGCCTCCACTGTGCTTAACAGGTGAGATGGCTGCTTACTTTATTGACTGCTTCAGGCAGGTGATAGAAGAAGAACGGACCTAAACATGAAACCTTAACATAACCTTATGATATGATTAAATCCTATTGGAACGAAGAATGGAAGGAGATAGATTTTCCTGAAGGAGCGCTGAGAAAGAAGTATGCAATCAGCAACTATGGGCGTGTGATCAGCTACGNTGAAGATATGTCGGATGGAGTGCTTGTAGGCGGGGGCTGCATCAAAGGATACAAGACCTTGCCGCTTCGACCTTTTGGTAAGTCCACTACATATTACATTCACAAGCTTGTGGCAAGATTATTTCTTGGTGAACCCGAAGAAGGACAAGAGTGTGTCTTACATCTGGATTATAACAAGGGCAATAATTACGTAGGCAACCTGAAATGGGCAACAAAAGATGAGTCCCTAAGGCACCAGCAGGAAAACCCTGAGGTTATCCGCAGTAGGGAGAAAGCCCGGATGCGTTGCCCTGAATGTGGTCCGAAGCTTACCAGTACTCAGGTTATAAGACTAAAAAAGAAGTTGTTGGATCCCGGTCGCAAGACCAAACTTCGTATCATTGCCAAGCAGTTTGGTGTCAGTGAGATGCAACTCTATCGCATCAGGACTGGCGAGAACTGGTCGCATGTGGATGTACCCGACTTTAAGGGCAGGGCTGAAAGCATGTAATGCTGACCCTGGGAGGATGCCTGTTTAGGCGTTTTCACTGCAAACGAACAGACAATCTGCCAGATGTGGACTGATAGGTAGAAATCCCTAAAAAACAANAACATGGAATCTGGAAAGTTAGCAATCATTGGAGGCGGAAAACTAGGCTCAGCTCTGGCTGAAGGAATGATCAGAGCTGGATTGATTGCCGAATACCGCATACATATCACTCGTCGCAATGCAGAACTGCTAAAGCCTCTTGCTGATAAGGGGCTTATAACTGGTTCGGATAATATTGCCGCAGTTAAGGATGCCAGCATAGTGTTTTTGGCAGTCAAACCCTGGCAGGTTGAAGAGGTACTTGGCAGCCTTGTTGACTCACTTGCTCCTTCTGCCGTAATAATATCTCTGGCAGCAGGAGTCAGCCTGAAAAAGTTGCAGGAAGCCAGCGGAGATAGATTTACAGTTTTCCGTGCTATTCCAAATACTGCAGTTGCTGTGTGTGAGTCTGTTACTGCTGTTTGTTCGGTTAATGCTTCAGAGGGTGATATCAAACTGGTAGGATCTCTTTTCTCCGGACTTGGCATTGTTGAGTTTATCCCTGAGGATAAGATTAATGCTGCTACTGTTCTTGCATCATGTGGAACTGCCTTTGCCCTAAGGTATATTCGTGCTGCAGTGGAAGCCGGAGTTGAGATAGGACTAAGCCCTGAAACTGCTGTCAATATGGTGGCACAGACTGTAAAGGGAGCAGCACGTCTGCTGCTTGACGGGGATGCTCATCCAGAGGCAGAGATCGATAAGGTTACGACTCCCGGGGGTGTCACCATAGCCGGCTTGAATGCCATGGAACACGCAGGATTCAGTTCTTCGATTATCAAAGGGATCAATGCAGCATTTCGAAAAACTGAGAACAAGTAATGGAAATACAGAATAAAGCTTTGTATAGATCAATCACAATAAAGGTTGGCTCAAACGTACTTACCTGTCCTGACGGTAACCTTAACCGTGAGCGTATGGAGCATCTGAGCGCTCAGATAGCACNGCTTCACAGTGCAGGTATCAAGGTAATACTGGTATCGTCAGGTGCTGTAGCTGCCGGCCGCAGTATGGTAGCTGGAAATGTGAAGCGGGATCCGGTATCTGAGCGTCAGTTGTTATCATCAGTGGGACAGGTAAAACTGCTTACTACCTATTCCACAATCTTTGATTCACACGGCATCACCTGTGCCCAGGTACTGGTGGCCAAACAGGATTTCAGGACCAGGGAGCACTACCTGAATATGAAAAACTGTCTGTCGGTATTGCTCGACAGCAACATAGTTCCAATTATCAATGAGAACGATGCAGTATCAGTTACAGCGCTTATGTTTACCGACAACGATGAACTGGCCGGACTGGTAGCAACAATGATGAATACTGAGGCGCTGTTTATCCTTAGCAATGTGGATGGTGTCTATAGTGGCAATCCCAAGGATCCGTCCTCTGTACTTATCAGCAGGATTGAAGGTAACTCAACAGACCTGTCCCAGTTTGTTACCACGCAAAAAAGCAACTTCGGTCGGGGTGGTATGGTCACCAAGGGGCGTATAGCTCGTAATACGGCAGAGGCAGGTATAGCTGTGGCAATCGCCAATGGTACCAGGGATAATATTATCCTTGATTTGGTATGTAGCCCCGACAAAGTACCACATACACTGTTTGTACCCGGCACTCCACGTCCAGCTGTCAAACAATGGATGGCCTATTCGACAGGCTTTGCCAGTTCGGAAGTTGTTGTCAACGAAGGTGCTGAGAAAGCCTTGTTTTCGCACAAAGCCTCCAGTTTGCTACTGGCAGGAGTCGTCAGCATGAACGGTGATTTTNAAAAGGGAGACCTGCTAAGGGTAGTCAACAAAGAAGGTAAGCTTATAGGTATTGGCAGGGCTCAATACGAGAGAAAGAAGGCCGAAGAACACTGGGGTGATGAGAAGTATAAACCCCTGATACATTATGATTATCTGGTTCTTTTCCACTAAATTGCATATAAAAGGTTACATTGTACAGTAAGTTGTCCCTCTATATGTGAACAGAAAAAGGTATAGTCAAATAATCTGATTGTGAAACTGCTTCCAAAAATATTCTCAATGCTGGCAGAAGCTCAAATTGTAAAAGCTAGGGATGCTGTATCGACTATGATACAGTTGGATAATGAGGTGATAAACAAGGTGCTGCTTGACCTTGCAGACAGAGCCTGTGCAAATATTCCCGACCTGCTCAGGTCCAATAAGCTTGACCTGGATCAGATGCCCAAGGAGGATCCCCGCTATGACAGGCTAATGCTTACCGAAGACCGGATCAAAACCATCGCAGCAGATCTGCGGAATGTGGCATCTCTGAACTCTCCCCTTGGGGACGTGCTTGAAGAGAGGACTATGCCCAATGGGCTTAAGCTTAAGAAGCTTAGAGTACCAATGGGTGTCGTGGGTGTTATTTATGAGGCCCGTCCCAATGTTACTTTCGATGTCTTTGCCCTCTGCTTTAAGTCTGGAAATGTATCAGTATTGAAAGGTGGGCAGGATGCATGGANCTCAAATCAGGCAATAGTTAGATTAATAAAGGCAAGCCTTGAGGCTTTTAATATTTCCGAAGAGGTGGTACAGCTACTGCCCCCTGAGAGGGATGCAGCTACCTCACTGATGAATGCAGTGGGATATGTGGACCTGCTTATCCCACGTGGTTCGCAAGGACTTATCAACTCGGTAAGGGACAACTCAAAAGTCCCTGTTATCGAGACAGGAGCAGGAGTGGTGCATACCTATTTTGATGCAACAGGTGATAAGGAATTGGGACGCAAGGTAATATTCAACGCCAAGACCCGTCGTGTCAGCGTGTGCAATGCATTGGAATGCCTTATCATTGATGAATCCAGATTAGGTGATCTGCCATATCTGGTAGAACCTATGGCAGAGAAGGATGTCCGCATCGAGGCTGATGCACCATCCTATGCAGCACTTAAGGGACATTATCCAGCCACCCTGCTTAGGGAGGCCGGGGAGGAAGCCTTCGGCAAGGAACACCTTGACTATGTGCTGTCGGTCAAAACAGCTGCATCTATGGATGAGGCACTGAAGCATATTGCAAAGTACAGTACCAGGCACAGTGAGGGCATCATTACTACAAGTGAGGCAAACAAGCAGCGCTTCTTCAGGGAGGTTGATGCTGCCGCAGTTTATGCCAACACATCTACTGCCTTTACAGATGGAGCACAGTTTGGCATGGGAGCGGAGATAGGCATCAGTACCCAGAAGTTACATGCGCGTGGTCCGATGGCTCTGCCTGAGCTTACCAGCTACAAATGGCTGGTTGAAAGTGAAGGCCTGACCCGCCCTTAATATCGTAGTTTGAAGGAAAGGAGATGCACCAGGCCGATTGCCCGATGCGGATCAAATAAAGTAAACAGGTCGCCAGCCCAAAGGCTGCGACCCCAATTAATATGTGATTACACGATGAGAAGATTTTTGACACCTGAAGATCTTGGTGATCTGCGCAAGGCCCTTGATGAGGCCCGTTATGTTAAGGCGAATCCCTTTGCCGATCAGGATCTTGGACGTAACAAGACCCTGCTTCTGATATTTTTCAACTCAAGCCTTCGTACACGTCTAAGCTCACAACGTGCAGCTACTAATATGGGTATGAACGTTATAGTGCTTGATATCAACAAGGACGGCTGGAAGCTTGAGAGCGAGTACGGGGTAGTGATGGATGGTGACAAACCTGAGCATATCCGTGAAGCTGTGCCGGTTATGGGGCAGTATGCCGATATCATTGGAGTAAGGTCTTTTGCTGACTTTGTTGACAGGGACAAGGATTATAAAGAGCATATACTCAACCAGTTTATCGAGCTAAGTGGTCGTCCGGTGATCAGCCTCGAGTCGGCTACACGTCACCCGCTGCAGGCCTTTGCTGACCTGATAACTGTCGAGGAGTACAAGACCAAACCGCGACCAAAGGTGGTTATGACCTGGGCTCCGCATCCCAGAGCTCTGCCCCAGGCAGTGCCCAACTCCTTTGTGGAATGGATGAAGAAGGCTGATGTGGAACTGGTGATGACTTGTCCAAAAGGCTATGAACTGGCTCCCGAGTTTATGGAGGGGCTGACATACGAACCCGATCAGGACAAAGCCCTTGCAGGAGCGGATTTCGTCTATGCAAAGAACTGGTCAAGCTATCACGAATACGGTCAGATCCTGAGCAAGGACCGCTCATGGACTGTTGACGAGAATAAGATGGCCCTTACCAACAATGCTAAGTTTATGCATTGTCTGCCTGTAAGACGTAACATGATAGTTAGTGATGAGGTGATAGAAGGACCCAACTCGATAGTAATCCCTGAAGCAGCCAACCGTGTGGTATCCATGCAGGTGGTGCTTAAGAGGATGCTTCAAAGTATGAAGTAAGAATGGAAGAACTAAGCATTATAAAAGTAGGTGGGAAGGTCGTTGAGGAAGCCGAAAGCCTGAAGAAACTACTTGATGATTTTAGTGGGGTAGCAGGCAAGAAGATCCTGGTTCACGGTGGCGGTCGCTCTGCCACCGCACTTGCTGCAAAGCTGGGCATAGAGACCAAGATGGTTGACGGCCGTCGTATTACTGATGCCCCGATGCTGGAGGTTGTCACAATGGTGTATGGTGGACTTGTAAACAAGAACATCGTTGCCGGTCTGCAGGCAAGGAAGGTAAATGCCATTGGTCTTACCGGAGCCGATATGAATGTGGTTGTATCTGACAAACGCGCCAAAGGCAATATAGACTACGGCTTTGTAGGAGATATCCGAGCCGTTGATGCAAACGCACTTGACAGCCTGCTAAGTGCAGGAACCATACCGGTGATAGCACCTCTGAGCCACGATGGTAAGGGCTCTATGCTCAACATAAACGCCGACACCATGGCTTCTACAGTTGCAGTAGCGCTGGCATCCAAATACAAGGTAAACCTGGTCTTTTGCTTTGAACTGCTGGGTGTGATGAAAGATGTCAACGATCCATCCTCAGTGATCAATGAGATAACACCTTCAGAATATGAAAAGCTGAAACAGGATGGAGTAATCGAAGGTGGAATGATACCCAAGCTGGACAACAGTTTTGAAGCCTTGCGCAAAGGAGTATCACTTGTAAGGATTACCTCTGCAAACGACTTTAGCAGGGGAGATTGCGGAACCGCATTGAGACTTTAGAGAGAAATAGAGAACTGCCAAAAATAGCCAATGACTGTAGACCAATTATTTGAAGATGCAGTAGAGATACTCAGGAAGCTTATAGCAATTCCTTCTTTCAGCCGTGAGGAGAGAGAGGCTGCAGATCTGATGGAGGACTACCTTCTAAGGATGGGTTTCAAGCCTGAAAGGAGGAACAATAACAACTGGGTATGTTCAGCCACTCTTGACCCTGCAAAGCCTACCATCCTGCTCAACTCCCATATTGATACGGTAAGGCCTACATCCGGCTGGTTGAGCGATCCCTTTACTCCCGTGCTTGAAGGGGATAAGCTTACAGGACTTGGCTCCAATGATGCAGGAGCATCATTGGTTTCGCTTATGGCTGCATTCAGGTATCTGAGTGCCAAGCCCCAGGCATACAATCTTATCTACGCCGCCACTGCCGAGGAAGAGGTTTCCGGACAAAACAATGTCGCATCTATTCTTGATATATTAGGTAAGATAGATCTTGCCGTAGTAGGTGAACCAACAGGAACGCAGATGGCTGTTGCCGAGAAGGGTCTGCTTGTAATTGACGGTGTGGTTTATGGCAGGTCAGGACATGCCGCACGCAACGAAGGCCTGAATGCTATTACTGAGGCCATGCCGGTACTTGAGTTTTTCAGGGATCACAAGCTTGAGAAGGTATCGGACTTCCTTGGTGAGGTGAGGATGACGGTAACTGGGATAAATGCCGGAACCCAGCATAATGTGGTGCCCGACAAGTGCAGCTTTATGGTGGATGTCAGGGTAAATGACTGCTACAGGAATGAGGAACTCTTTAATATCATTCAGGAGAGGGTAAGGGCTATAAAGCCTAATTGCGAACTAAAAGCAAGGAGCTTTAGGCTTAACTCATCATCAATACCCACGGAGCATCCTCTGGTCAGGAGAGGCATAGAGCTGGGGCTGACTGCCTTTGGATCACCGACCACTTCCGATCAGGCCGTTATGCCTTTTAATACAGTTAAGATTGGTCCCGGTGATTCTGCACGCTCACATACGGCAAATGAGTATATCTTGCTGAGTGAGATCAGAAAGGGGATAGAAACCTATATAGCTCTGCTTGACGGACTTGAGCTATAGCCGGGAAAAAACGTTGGCTGGATTGAGAAAATGTTGTGCCTTCGTCCTGTTTGCTTCTAAAATGAAAGTATACCTGGTCGCATACTTAACAAATATTAGCTATTATTGCAGTTGACTTGCACTTAGTAATTTCCTAATTAACTAAATTTGAAATGAAACTTTGGGACAAGGGAAAGCCTGTTAACAAGAAGATAGAGGACTTCACGGTAGGGCGTGACAGGGAACTGGATGCCGAACTGGCAGAGTTTGATATCCTTGGTAGTATGGCCCATATNATAATGTTGGAGTCGGTAGGTCTTCTCAAGCGTGAGGAACTGGATCTGCTCCTTGCTGAGTTGAGGAAGTTGTACCGGATAGCAGGTACTGAGGGTATCCGGATTGAAGAAGGGATAGAAGACATCCACTCTCAGGTTGAGCTGATGCTTACAAGAGCTTTGGGTGATGTAGGCAAGAAGATCCACAGTGGTCGTTCCCGCAATGACCAGGTGTTGTTGGATCTCAAGCTGTATGCCCGTTCGGCTGTTATGAAGATTGCCGCCCTGACAGAGGAGCTCTTTACCGTACTGCAAGAGCGCAGTGAGGCACACAAGAATGATTTGATGCCCGGCTATACTCACTTGCAGGTAGCCATGCCTTCGTCCTTCGGTCTTTGGTTTGGTGCCTATGCCGAGAGTCTTGCAGATGATCTGCATCTGTTGTTGGCTGCCTGGAGGATAGCAAACCAGAATCCTCTGGGAGCAGCCGCCGGATATGGAAGTTCCTTCCCTCTCAACCGTAAGCTAACCACCCAACTGCTGGGCTTTGATGATTTGAGCTACAATGTCGTTTATGCTCAGATGGGCAGGGGCAAGATGGAGAGAACGCTCACCATGGCAATGGCTTCGATAGCCGGTACTATCGGAAAACTTGCAGCAGATGCCTGTATGTACATGAGTCAGAACTTTGGCTTTATCGCATTGCCTGACGAACTGACAACAGGGTCGAGTATTATGCCGCACAAAAAGAATCCTGATGTGTTTGAGTTGATCAGAGCCAAGTGCAACAAGCTGCAGGGTTATCCTCAGCAGATAATGATGATATGTACAAATCTGCCATCCGGTTATTTCCGTGATATGCAGATTATTAAGGAGATATTTATCCCGGCATTTGAAGAGCTGTTAAGCTGTATAGACCTGGCAATATTTGCAGTAGCCAATATGGAGGTCAAGAAGGATCTGATGAAGGATCCTAAGTACAAGTTTGCCTTCAGTGTCGAGGAAGTCAACCGCAGAGTTCTTGAAGGAATGCCTTTCAGGGATGCATATAAGGAAGTGGGGCTGGAGATAGAGAGGGGAGAGTTTAAAGCCCCTGACTCCATACATCATACACACGAGGGTAGTATAGGCAACCTGTGTAATGAAGCGATTAAGAAGAAGTTTGATGAGACCATAGCCCAGTTCTCATTTGACAAGGTGAACAATGCAATAAATAAGCTGGTTAATACATAAAACAAAAACCTATGGCAGTAATAAAGAAATTGGCTGAGGCCGCCGTTCAAAGCTCGGATATCGACAAGGCGTTGTACGATAAGTTTAATGTTAAGAGGGGTTTGAGAAATGCCGATTTTACAGGCGTCCTCGTGGGCCTTACCAATATTGGTAATGTTGTGGGATACGAAAAAGATGCAGAAGGTAATACCATCCCTGTCCACGGTCGGCTTTATTACAGAGGTTATGAGATAACTGACCTGACCCGCGGCTTCCAGGCCGAGGGTCGTCACGGTTTCGAAGAGATCAGTTACCTGCTTCTTGCCGGAAAGCTTCCCACTAAGGAAGAGCTTGCCGAGTTTGATGCAATAATCAAAGTGGAACAGGAGCTTCCTTTTTCCCTGTCCAAGAATCTGATACTCTCATTGCGGGGAAGGAATGTAATGAATATGCTGGCCCGCACAGTACTTGGACTTTATACCCTTGACAAGGATGCAGAGGATTACAGTCCGGAGAATCTGGTTAAGCAGTCAATAAGCTTGATTGCTCGTTTTCCAGTAATAGTAGCTTATGCTTATTTTGCGATGCGTCACTCCTTTCAGCGTCGTTCAATGGTGATTCGTCACCCGCGACCAGACCTTAGTCTGGCCGCCAACTTCCTATACATGCTCAAGGGGGATAAGTTTACCGCTCTGGAAGCTGAGATCCTCGACCTTGCACTTGTTCTCCATGCAGAGCACGGAGGTGGTAACAACTCAACCTTTACGACCCGCGTGGTTAGTTCGGCTCAGACCGATACCTACTCTTCCATAGCAGCTGCTTTGGGATCGCTAAAGGGTGAGCTTCACGGTGGTGCCAATATGAAGGTGATTGGCATGATGAATGACATCAAGCAAAATGTAAAGGATTGGAAGGATGAAGCAGAGGTTGAGGCCTATCTTCAAAAGCTGCTTAGGAAGGAAGGCTATGACTGTTCAGGTAAGATCTATGGTATAGGCCATGCCATCTACACCCTGTCCGATCCCCGTTGTGTTTTACTTAAGGAGAAGGCAGGTGCTCTGGCAAAGGAAGCAGGTATGGAGGATGAGTTCAATCTTTATCAGGCTGTTGAGAGACTGGCTCCAGAAGCTTTTTATAAGTTTAAGGGAGGACAGCGCAAGACTATCGCAGCCAATGTTGACTTTTATTCAGGCTTCGTATACAAGTGTATAGGACTACCAGAGGAATTGTATACTCCGATTTTCGCGATTGCAAGAGTTCCCGGTTGGGCAGCCCACCGTATTGAGGAAGTTACTTCATCAAGCGCAAGGATTATCAGACCTGCATACAAGAGTGTAACAAACCAGCGGGTTTATGTTCCTATGCAAAAACGATAAGAAGATATATGTCGTAACGGAACAATATCTTATCTTTGCGCGGCCTTTAAGGGAAGGTAAGGAAACTGAGAAATAAACAACATATATGTCTGAAGCAAAAGAAATAAAGCTGATATTGGAAGACGGCTCCGTGTTTGCCGGAAAATCCTTCGGTTATCATGGCTCCGTGTCGGGTGAGATGGTTTTCAATACAGCAATGACCGGATATCCCGAAAGTTTAACAGACCCATCCTACAAGGGTCAGATTTTGGTTTCAACCTACCCCCTTATTGGAAACTA
>JGI24711J26586_10000785_pt1 | contig 24915 bp, 24 predicted proteins | sample BioPla3DNA1_FD_26586 | JGI IMG/M metagenome (IMG submission 26586)
TAATAGAGGGGGACACTTTAGCCAATCATGGTAATATTCAAAAAAAGGCAGAGGGAATTATACAATCTACGATAAATGAGCGAATGAATTAATATTAAATAAAAGGAATGTATGTTTTATTGTAAATAATTAGGATTAACCCAAAAGTATTAAAAAAGAAAATTATGAAGTTATTTATTCAAGTATATTGTATAATATTAACCTTTTTAATTATTGGTTGTTCCCAAAATACGAAGGAAGTACAATGTCCTCTTTTTGAAAAAAAAACAATAATAAAAAGTGATAATATTAAATCAACGCAATCAGCATCTTTTGTTTATAACATAGTTAAAAAAGATTCCTCTATTATTTTAATGCTATCTGAAAATGAGAAAATTTTATTTGGGAAAAGTATTTGTTTGGATACTGTTTCAAAATTTGTCTCATTATGGTTAATCCCTACAGAAGAGCCTATATTAAAATATTATTTATTAGCCTTATTAGATAGTAGTAATGTCTTATCATGCATTAAAATTAAGGCAGAATGGATAGATAATGACGAAAACGAGTACGTAAATAGATTTAGGTTCCTTTCTCCTCCGTTAATTTATATGGAAGATATTACTGGTGATGGGAATGCGGAATTAGTGCTAAAAGATAGACAACATATTGGGAATGTCTATAATGCTGCTGTGAAGCATTATTTTAGCCTAAATAATATGAAAATAAAATATATAGGAAGTTTTGAATATATAAGTTATCTGCCTGTTGAAGAGAAATATTTAGTTCGGTCTTGGGATAGTAAGTCAAAGATTGTTAATGTGTTTTTGAAAAAAAGAATATATTCTAATGATAGTGTTGCAGTAGGTAATTATAAAATGGAAATTAGAAGTGATACTATCTATCAGTATGATTTTCAAACGCTTTTATTAAGTTATGAGCAAGTATTATTATCAACAAAGTAGGGGGGTAATGTATCAAATTAGGGCAGGGGAAAAGAAAGAGTAGTGTCCCACCTTATTCTTTTTAATTTTCTTAAATTTATGATAAAAAAGAGCAAGAAATCAAATAAAAGTATACTTTTGCAACATTAAAAAATAAAAATATTAACAAATAAAAAAACTGTCCTAATAGAGGGGGACACTTAAGCTATTTATTATAAAATAGGAGGGAGAAAATAGTTTTCATGAAAAAGTCTGTTCAGTTTGTTTTATTGTGGTTTTATATGATGTTATTTTACATCATTGGACACATAATAGGTGTTCTATTTATAGAGGGATACTCTGCAACTTATATAGGTGAGATTGATTTTATGGGAACTTTATGGATTGTAGCAATAATTTCCGCCATTCAAATCTTTGTGTTTACTATAACTAAAAGATTTAGAGAACTTATAATTCCAATCATTGTTTCTGTAATGAATATATTTATTTTAAGTAATGATCCTACAGGTTATGGGTTTGAATTTGTCGAAGGACTAATAATTTTTACATCAAAATTTTTAGCATTGCTTGAATTTGTTATATACGATGATCGTATTACAAGTGATTTTGTTTTTGATATTTATTGGAAGTTGTTGTTTAGATTTGGCTTAGGTATATATTTACTAATTGTATTCCTTTCTTTTAAATTATTAGTTGTTAATCTTACAAAGTTTTGTATAAAGAAAGATTATAAAGGTTTATTAAAAAATGTTCAAGATTAGTGGGTAGTGTACCATCTTATTCTTTTTAACCGCAAAGAACGCAAAGAGTTTACGCAAAGAACGCAAAGAAACTCTGCGAATTTAGTAATGTCCCACCCCATTCTTTTTTAAATCATAAAATATATTTAGTCGCTTGTTTCTATATTTTCTCTAAACTCTTTATACTGTGTAGTAAAACGGCTTGTGATTTGCATAATTTGTGTGCTATTTTTAGAAATACGTGCGTAAATTGATTATTTTCATGTATATTTGCAAAAAAACGAATGATTGTTTTTTTCTATTTTTAAAATTATTAAATCATTATAAATAAGTATTATAAATATGGTTCCATCGGATATTAATATTGCAAAAGCAGCAAAAATTAAACCCATTTATGAAATAGCATCGCAAATGGGTATCGCAGAAGAAAATCTTGAGTATTTTGGTCGTTATAAAGCAAAGCTACCTTTGCATTTGATTGACGAAGAAAAAGTAAAGAAAAGTCGTCTGATTTTAGTTACAGCCATTACGCCTACGCCTGCGGGCGAAGGGAAAACGACTATCTCTATAGGTTTGGCTCAAGCGATGAATGTATTAGGACACAAAACGACAGTCGTATTGCGTGAGCCTTCTTTGGGTCCCGTTTTTGGCGTAAAAGGAGGTGCGGCAGGAGGCGGCTATTCGCAAGTGATACCTATGGAAGATATAAATTTGCATTTTACAGGCGATATCGCTGCCGTCGAAAAAGCCAATAATTTATTGGCAGCTCTTATTGATAATCAACTGCAAAACAAAGGAAAACCTTTCGATTTAGACCCACGCACTATTAGCTGGAGAAGAGTAATGGACATGAACGACCGCTCGTTACGAGACATTGTAATAGGACTTGGCGGAAGAACACAGGGCGTTCCTCGACAAGATGTTTTTAATATTACGGCAGCAAGCGAAGTGATGGCAATATTGTGTTTGTCAAAAGATATTGAAGACTTAAAACAGCGTTTAGGAAATATTTTTGTAGGCTATACGTATGATAAACAAGCTATTTATGCTCGCGACTTGAACGCACAGGGTGCTATGGCAACCTTACTGAAAGATGCAATAAAACCTAATTTAGTACAAACCTTAGAAAATACGCCTGCTATTATCCATGGAGGTCCTTTTGCAAATATAGCACAAGGAACCAACTCGGTTGTTGCTACAAAATTAGGTCTTACATTCAGCGATTTTGTTGTAACGGAAGCAGGATTTGCCTCTGATTTAGGAGCCGAAAAGTTTTTCGATATTAAAATGCGAAGCTGCGGATTGCATCCTAATGCGGTGGTCATCGTAGCTACCGTAAGAGCATTAAAATATCATGGAAATCAAGCGATAGCCGAACTTTCAACACCGAATGTCGAGGCTTTGCGTATCGGATTGGCAAATCTTGATAAACATATCGAAAACATGAAAGCTTTCCATTTTAATCCCATTGTGGCTATTAATAGGTTTGCTTCCGATAGCGAAGAAGAATTAAAGTTAATAGAAAGCCATTGCAGTAAAATGGGAGTGAAGGTAGCATTGAACGAGGCTTGGGCAAAAGGAGGAAAAGGAGCCCTTAGCTTAGCCGAAATGGTTGTGGAAGAAGCAAAAAAACACAACAAAGAATTATCCTATCTGTATGATACGGAACTTCCTGTAGAAGAGAAAATAGAGATTATTGCAAGAAAAATGTATGGTGCAACAAAAGTAGAATATACGGCTAAAGCACGTACACAGCTAAAGACCATAAGCGATTTACAGCTTGATAAATTACCTATTTGCATAGCCAAAACACAAAATTCGCTTTCGGATAATCCGAAAGTAAGAAATCGTCCCGAAAATTTTGCTATTACTATACGCGACATAGAAATTGCTTCGGGAGCCGGTTTTATTATTCCGATAGCAGGCGAAATAATCCGTATGCCCGGTTTACCAAAAGTTCCTTCAGCCGAAGTTATTGATATTGATAAAGAAGGAAATATTACAGGACTATTTTAACCCTAACTCAATAATAAGAAAGGAGTTTCTCGTTATTCGAAAAATTCCTTTCTTATTTTTAAATAGTTGCTTGGTTAGCAGTAATAGCTACTACATTAACAATGTCTTCGATAGAACAACCGCGTGAAAGGTCGTTGATAGGAGCAGCCATTCCTTGCATAACAGGACCTACTGCTTCGGCATTGGCTAAGCGTTGTACCAATTTATAAGCGATGTTGCCTACTTCGAGAGTGGGGAAAACCAACACATTGGCTTTTCCTGCTATCGGACTATCGGGTGCTTTGCTAGCTCCGACCGACGGAACGATGGCGGCGTCGGCTTGTAATTCGCCGTCGATGGCTAAGTTGGGAGCTATTTTTTTAGCGATAGCGGTGGCTTCTACTACTTTGTCGACCATTTCGTGTTTCGCACTTCCTTTGGTCGAGAAACTTAACATGGCGACACGCGGCTCAATGCCGGCTACGTTTTTAGCGGTTTGTGCTGTAACAACAGCTATTTCAGCCAATTCTTGTGCTGTGGGATTAGGATGTGCGGCACAATCGGCAAAAACCATAATTCCATTATCGCCCCATTGTTTATCTTTCATTATCATTATAAAAGCTCCCGATACAACACTTACTCCGGGTAAAGTTTTTACGATTTGAAATGCAGGACGTAAAACATTGCCCGTAGCGTTAAGAGCACCGGCAACTTCACCGTCGGCTTCTTTGTTTTTAATTAGTAAAGTAGCCAAATACAAAGGGTCTTTTACCAATTGGCGTGCTTGCTCCATTGTCATGCCTTTGCTTTTGCGTAATTCGTATAACATTTCAGCATAAAATTCCGCTTTCGGATTGTTGTCGGCATCTATCATGCTTGCTTTTTCTATATGACTTAAATTCCATTTTTTGGCATTGTTGAGAATAGTTTCTCTATTTCCAATCAAAATTAAGCGGGCAATTTTTTCTCTTAAAATAATGTCTGCCGCTTTCAACATTCTTTCTTCTGTTCCTTCGGGAAGCACAATGCACTTATCGGCTTTTTGTGCCATCGATTTAATATTTTCTAATAAGTTCATAAATAAGATAATTTTATATAATAATGATGATTAATTCTACAATTACAAAAATAGAAAAAATAAGTTTATATTTTGACTTAAGTGTTAACGTATACTTGATTTGTTGATAAAAATTTAAAATTGCTGAAATATTTATTTTTGTATATAAAAAAAATGTATCTTTGCATTCTTAAAAAATAAGGTATAATATAATATTAACTAAAACATTATCAGTAATATGTTAAAACATTACGAAACCGTTTTCATTATGACTCCCGTTTTATCTGATGAACAGATGAAGGAAACGGTTGAAAAATTTGAGAAATTTTTACTTGATAACAAGTGTGAAATTGTTCATCAAGAAAATTGGGGAATGAGAAAATTAGCTTATCCTATTTTGAAAAAGTCGTCCGGTTTTTATCATTTGTTTGAATTTAAAGCGGAGCCGACATTCGTAAAAGAATGGGAAGTTAATTTTAAGCGTGACGAAAGAGTATTGCGTTTTTTAACGGTAGCACTCGATAAATACGCTATTCAATTTAATGAAAGAAGACGTGAAAACAAAAACAATGCTTCAAAAGAAGCTACTAAATCAAGTAGTAACGAATAAATCGCATTATCATGAGTCAAAATACGGATATTAAATATTTAACGCCTATAGCGGTAGATGTAAAAAAGAAAAAGTTTTGTCGTTTTAAAAAGCATGGTATAAAATATATTGACTACAAAGATGAACAATATTTAATGCGTTTTATTAACGATCAAGGAAAAATATTGCCAAGACGCCTTACAGGGACTTCTTTAAAATATCAAAAGAAAGTAGCTCAGGCTGTTAAAAGAGCAAGACATATTGCTATTTTGCCTTTTGTGGCTGATAACTTAAAAGAAAAATAGGAGGATAGAGTATGGAAATTATTTTAAAAGAAGACGTAGTTAATTTAGGTTTTGCTAATGATATAGTGAAAGTAAAAGACGGATACGCAAGGAATTATTTATTTCCTAATAAATTAGCCATTCCTGCTACCGAATCTAACAAAAAAATATTAGCGGAAAACTTAAAACAACGTAGCCATAAATTAGAAAAAATCAAAAACGAAGCTATGAGTTTAGCTGAACGTTTAACCGATTTAACCGTAGAAGTTAGCGTTAAAGCAACAGACGAAGGTACTGTTTATGGTTCTGTCAGCAATAGTGTTATAGCCGAAGCCCTTAAAGAAAAACACAATATTGAATTGGATCGTAAAAAAATCATTGTTCAAGGTGACCATATTAAAGAATTAGGCGAGCATAAAGCGACAGTACAATTACACAAAGATGTACGTATCGACATTAGCATTAATGTTATAAAAGAAGAATAATTAGTTGTTTATTTTTAAATATTTATAATATGCGAAAGAATGGATGTTTTTATTTAAGCATCCATTCTTTTAATTCTATATCTTCGTTTTCGATAATGGACAGGTAGTTTTTATAACGAGATAGGGCTATTTTTCCTTCCTCTACAGCTTCTTTTACGGCACACTGAGGTTCGTGTGTATGTGTGCAATTGTTAAATTTACATTCGTGTAATAGACGCAACATTTCGGGAAAATAATGCGATACTTCTTCTTTAGTATATTGTATAAGACCGAATTCTCTTATGCCGGGCGAGTCGATAATATAGCCGCCAAACGATAAATCGAACATTTCGGCAAAGGTTGTTGTGTGTCTTCCTTTTTTATAATATTCGGAAATATCTCCGATTTTTAAGTTGAGGCTACTGTCAACGCTATTGATAATGGTCGATTTGCCAACTCCCGATATTCCGCCGATAAACGATGTTTTGTTTTGCATTAATGCTTTGACTTCTTCTACGCCTTCGCCTGTCGTATTTGACATATTGACACAGGTATAGCCGATTTTTTCGTATAAAGATTTTAATTGTTTGAGTTCTTCCATTTCTTTTTTGTTGTAAATATCTATTTTATTGAAAACAATAATACTTTCTATGCGAAAAGCTTCGGCAGCCGTAAGAAAACGGTCGATAAAACCAAGGGGTGTGCGGGGTTGAGATAAACTGACAATGAGAAAAAATCTATCAATATTAGCAGCTAAAATATGAGAAATACGGGATAAGTTGGTGGATTTACGTGTAATATAATTTTTACGTTCTTTTATATCCGTAATTAATCCCATATCTTGGTCTTTGTCTTTAATAAAAAGTATATGGTCGCCGACGGCAATGGGATTTGTGGTTTTAATGCCATGTATGCGAAATTGTCCTTTTAAGTTACAGTATATTATCTCGTTATTATCCGTTCGAACGGTATAGATATTTCCTGTAGATTTGGTTACAATTCCTTTTCTTTTTGCTGACATACTTTTTGATTTTAAGACGAATACGATTAATTATTAATTTATTTTTTCTTGTAATGATTTAAATCCTTTTCCCAATATTTCATGGGCATCGGCAATGGTAATAAAGGCTTCGGGGTCTATTTGAAAAATATACTTTTGAAGGTCGGGAATAGCTCTTCGGTTCATTACCGTAAACAACACATCTTTTTCTTCTTTGGTATACATGCCTTTTGCTTGAAAAATAGTGCCGCCACATTTTAAATTGTAGATGATGGATTTCCGTAATTCTTCACTTTTTTCAGAGATAATAAAAATAATTTTATCGTCGGAAAAACCTTGCAATATCATGTCTATCACTTTTCCCATTATGAAAATAGTTAACCATGAGTAGAGAGGGATTTTCCAATCTTGGAAAGCAAGAAAACCGACAAGCACAATGCAAGAGTCGACAATCATTAATTGTTTTCCAAGGGGAATTTTGGTGTATTTGGCTAAAATAGAGGCTAACACATCACTTCCGCCACTCGAAGCCCTTGATTTGAATATCAGTCCGACACCAACGCCCATCACTACGCCTCCAAAGATGCTGGCTAATAATACTTCATCGTGAAGATTGAGAGGGTCATTGCCAAGGAAATAGATTAAGCCGTCTGTAAATAAAGCGGTCAGAATAAATCCCATAAATGTTTTAACTCCGAAGCGTGGTCCTAATAATTTTAATCCTATTAAAGTTAAAGGAAGATTAAAACACAACGCTGCCATACCAACCGGAAATCCGAATTTATGATGTAAGACAATGGAAATTCCGTAAATGCCTCCGGGTGTAATTTTATAGGGAGTCATAAAAAATGCATATCCCAATGCCAATATAAATGCCCCAATGATAAGATAAAAATAAGACATTATCCATTCTTTCGACAGTATTTTATCTTTTATAGGATTGATAATGAAATTAGCCATGTGTATTAATTAAATATGGTGGTTATGATTATAAAAAGCGTTTAATACTATGTAAAGAGTGAGTGTATTCTTCTTTTTCGACATTGAAAATTCCTTGCTTATCCAATTTATCTTTTCTTACTTTTCCACTTGAATGAATGATAGTGTTGTCTTTGTAAACGATTCCCGTATGTGTGATTTTTCCACTATTGTTGTTGAAAAATGCTAAGTCGAAACACCGAGCATCTTCTATGGATTGAACGAGCTTTCCTTGTTGTGCTTGTTGGAAAGCATCGCGTTTAAGTTGAATGTCGGCTATCTTAAATACTACTTGATTTAAACCCGAACAGTCTATGCCGTAAGGACTTCTTCCTCCCCAAAGATAGGGTGCATTCATAAAAGAAAGCAGCGTTTCTTCCATTGTTTTTTGTGGCGGTAAAGCATCAACAACTAAGTATTCGGCACCGAGATAAATGCTGTTATTATCCCGCAAAGGGAGCGTAGAACCGGGATATACGTAAAAACTTAATTCTCTTCGTTTGTCGTGAAGAAGAGTAGGAGATGAAACGCTCAATGGAAGTTGATTTTGATAATAAGTTTCCATTTCCGACTTGCGTATTAATGCAAGTTGATTACGGTCTATATAGCCTTCGTAATCATCGTAAAGCGTTCGAATATGTAGCCAATCGTTTTCAAACCGAAGAATTTCATAGGCTTCGCCGAACAATAACTGCGTAAGCATTTCGGAACGATGAGAAGCTCTTGCCCGTAAAGGGATTAATGCAATGTTACAAAAACCGTAAATAGACATATTATTCGATGATAAAAGGTTGAACTTTAGATGTTGATTTAGAAAATGTTTTCAGAAAATACATTCCTGTAGCTAAGTGTGATACGGGAATGCTATAGGTTTCCGAAGGATTAATATTTGATTGATTATAAAGTAATTGTCCTGTAATGCTGTAAATTTGAATAGTTGCGGCTTCGTTGATGTTTTTTATTACTACATTCAACATCGCATCAGCAGGATTGGGATATAGTTGTATATCTATGTCATTGTTTACATTAGAAAATGTATGAATAGTTGATTTGTCGGGACAAATATGTAAACGAATGGGAGCTGAATAATAAATATTGTCGCTTACTACTTTTCCTGCTTCTTTCCATGTTTTATTTTCTTTAAGAAATCCTGTTGATAAGCTATTGTTTTTCAATGGTGTGTTTTTTGCAAATACATAACGGAGTGTATCGTCATCTTTAATAGGAAATTGATATTCAATACAAAAATGTCGAGATATGCGGTAACTTCCTTCTATGGTAAAAGTATTCCATTCGTTAGGAATGATAGTGTTTCCCATTACTTCCATTTTCTTTAACAAATTGGTAGGATATCTTAAAGAAGACGTATTCATGATTTTTACGAATACGGTATCATTGTTTGTAAAGCCGACATTTCCAAAATAAATGGAAATAGAATCGATAAATATTGGGTCAAAGACGGAATAGTATTCGGAAGCAGCTGCTACATAATAATCGGGATTGTTTGTGGAAAAATTAAATTCAACAAACGTATCGTTTTCGAATAGGTTGCTCAATACCATACAGCTATCGAAACTTATTCCGTTTTGTGCAATAGTGATAGTTTTAATTTTTGATGTGCCGACTACGGAAAGCTCTACTTTGCGATTAATGGAAGTTGTGTTGATTTGTTTACTTTTTACATAGATTTGTTGATTTTCGCTTCCCTTAGTTGGTGAAATCGATATCCATGAAGTATCACAATGGATAGTCCAATTGTCGTTGGTGCTAATGTTGAATGAGTCGGTATGGTCCAATTCGTTTTTGATAAAAAGATAATTGGAATCTACACTTAAGTAAGTGGTATCTAATCCTATTGTAAAGCGTATGCTATCGGTAGCATTTGAGATGTTAGTAATGGAAAAATTGTTGATGATAGTGCCGTCTGTAAGAAAGGGTTTTGGGTTACTCGATGCATTAAAAGAAGTTCTACCTTCACTTTCATTAAAATAGGCGTATGTCAGCATTCCTTGCAGTTGAGTGGTGCCGCCCGGTCTGTAAATATAGACTTCGTCAAAAGTAAATAAATTGTCATAGCTGGCATTGCCGTTAAAATTGCTATTGATGCGGTAGATTAATAAACCGGAGCCGGGTAGCGAGGATTCAAAAGTAGAAGAGTTTACTTTTCGATATTCTACTATAATGTATTCCTCTGAATATTCATTGTCAAAAGGAATTTTATAAGCTATTTTATCCGAAGAACTTCCATTGGCAGGGAAAAGGGTGTAGGTTCCATTTTCATAGATGGTAGGAATGCTGTCTAACCAGTTTCCATATTTATATTTCATATACGCACCTAATCCCTGTGGTTTCGAGTAATTGGTAGAAGCCATTAAATCCCAAAAGCCTACGGGGGATATGTCATTGTAGTTCTCATCGTAGCGATAGAGATCAGGAGCGCCAAGTGTATGCATAAATTCATGAGTGATAACGCCGGTATATGTCATGTCTTCGGTAATTAAATTGTAATCATACACTCTTTTTCCATTGATGTACACCGTATTGTCATACAAGCTCCAACGATGTGGCCACAATAAATTTTGCCAGCCTTGGGCTGTTCCCGCGATAATAAAACAAACATTGTCTACTCTACCGTCATTATCATAATCTATAGTTAGACCGGAAGGAATACTATCTCTAAAAAACGTAATAGCTCGAATCAATAGATTATGTTCTCTCTCTTTTCTTTCCGTTGAGTTTTGATAGCCAGTAGGATTATTTGTTGAATCATAGGGAGTAAAGTATGCCCTGGTATAAATATCTTGATAAGAATTGATTACCGTAGAATCCGAAGAGGGGAACAGATGACTTCTTACATTCAATTTACCATAACTTATTGTTTTGTAGTAATTAGCTAACGAATTAGCAGTGCCGGATGAGGTGTCGTTAAATTTTTTATTGACATTGTTATAATTATCTATATTATACCCTTCATCGTCGGAAAAACGAATAAAAAAGACTAAATTATTAATTGTTCCGTGATTTCTTTTTACGGATTTATGCTTCGCTTCATAAGGAATATCGGCTTCAAACTCTTTTCGGATGTTGAGCCATTTTTCGGAAGAAATATTTACTCCTTTCTCTATTTTTAAATTGTCGGGATTAACTTCTCCAACAATATAAGAGGAAGCTATAAGCTCGTCTCCTTGTTTTAATGCATAAGTATAATATCCTGTTTTTGTGTCTTGTATAATAGTGTAGCCGGCTGAATCGTGTAACCAATTGTGGTATTCGTCGCCACTGGCAAAGCAGTTTATTTTAACTCCATTGGGTTGGGTGATAGTTTGCGGAACATTTTTTAAATAGGCTCCATAGGATAAAGCGAGTAAAATTTGCAATAAAATTAAACAGAAAAATCTTTTAAACATAAAGCCTTAAAAATTATATTAAAATAATTTGCAAAATTATCAAAAATTTCATAATTTTGCACAATAAAAATTATCAATTAATAATAAAATAAAAATGAAAACCAAAGTATTAAGTATTAGCATTATGATTACTATTGCAGCCTTTGCAATAAGTTGTAAAAACAAAAAAACACAAGAAGTGAAAGAAGAAATTGAACCTCAAAAATCCGAACTACAGTTAAAAGTAGAAGAATTTGCTTATGTTGACTTGAATAGTCCGCATATAGCACAATTATCTGAAAATGAAAAACAACTGATACGTATATTCGTTGAAATAGCCGATATAATGGATCAATTGTTTTGGAAGCAAACATTTGGCGATAAAAGTATTTTAGATACCGTACAAGATCCCTATGCAAAAGAGTTTGTAAAAATAAATTACGGACCTTGGGAAAGGCTTAATGGCGATGCCCCGTTTATTGAAAATTACGGGAAGAAATTTTTAGGTTGTCAGTATTATCCGCAAGATATGACCAAAGAAGAATTCGATGCCTTTAAAGATCCTAATAAAAACAGCCTCTATACCGTTTTACGTCGCAATGAAGATAATTCGTTAAAAACAGTTTGGTACAAAGACGAATACAAAGAAGAATTGACCAAAGTGAATGAATTATTAGACAAAGCAATTGCCATTGCAGAAGATCCGGGTTTGAAAAAATATTTAATAGAACGCAAGAAAGCATTCCAAACCGATAATTATTTTGCAAGCGATATGGCATGGATGGATATGAAAAACAGCAAAATAGATTTTATAGTAGGACCTATCGAAAAATACGATGACAAGCTAAATGAAGCTAAAGCAGCTTACGAAGCATTTATTTTGATTAAAGATATAGAGAGAAGCAAAGAGTTAGAGAAATTTATAACAATGCTGCCCATGTTGCAAAAAGAATTACCTTGCGACCCTAAGTATAAAACATTTGTTCCGGGAACTTCTTCCGATTTGAATGTTTACAATGCTGTTTATTATGCAGGTGATTGTAATGCAGGAAGTAAAACTATTGCTATCAATCTTCCTAACGACGACAAAGTGCAAGCGAAAAAAGGAGCTCGTCGTTTGCAATTACGCAATAGCATGCAAGCAAAATTCGACAAAATTTTAATGCCAATCGGTCAGTTGATAATAGAAGAAAATCAACGACAACACCTTAAATTCGATGCTTTCTTTTGGAATGTAACTTTCCACGAAGTAGCTCATGGCTTAGGAGTTAAACAAACGGTTAATAACAAAGGAACAGTAGACGATGCTATGAAAACGGAAGGAACCTCTTGGGAAGAAGCAAAAGCCGATATATTAGGACTGTTTATGGTGTGCAAATTAATTGAAAAAGGAGAAATTACCAATATTACGGCAGAAGATGCCATCACTACTTTCATAGCAGGTATTTTGCGTTCCGTACGTTTTGGAGCTTCCAGTTCACATGGAAAAGCCAATATGATGTGCTATAATTATATGGAACAACAAAAAGCATTTACTCGCAATGGCGACGGCACTTATCATATTGATTACGAAAAAGCAAAAGCTACTATCGATAGTTGGGCTAATCTTATTATTGTTACACAAGGCGACGGAAACTTTGAGTTTGCCAGTAAGTTCCGACAAGACAACGGAAACATAACGGAAGCATTACAAAAAGATTTGGATAAAATTAATGCAGCCGGTATTCCAAGAGATATACGATTTAATCAAGGCTTAAAAGTAATGGGTTTAGAATAAAAAAAACAGCAAAAATATTGTTGAAACCCTAATAAATAAAATATTATGAATCAGATAGCAATAGCAGGAAATAAAGGAAAAGGCGTGCGTTCCGATTGTTTTATCACATTGGAATTGACAAAACAAGGAGGAATAACAGTTGATATTGTAAGCAAAGTGAAAGTTTTGTATGGACGACAAATAGAAGAACAAATAAAAAATATTTTGTCGTTTTACGAAATTAAAAATGCCAAAGTAAGCATTGAAGACAGTGGTGCTATCTCTTTAGTAATTGCAGCTCGTATGGAGGCATGTATAAAACGTTTGATTAAAACGGATAAAGAATATTTAATGCCGTTTTTACCTGACAATAAATACACTACGAAAAGAGATAAAAACAGATTTACTCGTTTATATCTTCCGGGCAATACGCCGAGTTTGGCTTTAAATGCAGGCATTCATAATCCGGATGGAATTATTCTCGATTTGGAAGATGCGGTTGCTTATGATAAAAAGCATGAAGCTCGTTTTATGGTACGTAACGCATTAAGAGGTATTAATTTTTACGGTGCTGAACGTATGGTGCGTATCAATCAGATACCTGCCGGTTTAGAAGATTTGCAGTATATTATTCCTCATCATATCAATTTGATTTTAGTCCCAAAATGCGAATCTGCCGAGCAAATAGTGTTATTAAATCAACACCTTGATAAACTGAAAAAAGAACACGGTATTTCCGACGAAATTTGGTTAATGCCGATCATTGAGAGTGCTTTAGGTGTTATGAATAGTTTTGCTATCGCCAAAGCAGCTGATAATATTGTAGCTATGGCGATAGGTTTGGAAGACTACACTGCCGATTTGGGAGTAAAACGTACGAAAGCTGCCAATGAATCTTTTTTTGCTCGTTCAATGTTGGTCAATGCATGCAAAGCTGCCGGTATACAGGCTATCGATTCTGTGTTTTCCGATGTTTCCGATATGGAAGCACTCAAAGAAAATGTATTGCAATCGAAAGCAATCGGTTTTGATGGAATGGGCTGTATACACCCTCGACAAATCAAAGTGATTAAAGATAACTATGCCCCCGATAACGATGAAATCGAAAGAGCAAAGAAAATTATCCATGCTTTTATGTTGGCTACCGAACAAGGATTGGGAGTAGTGTCTTTAGGTTCTAAAATGATAGATATGCCGGTTGTTAAACGTGCTGAAAAAACCATACAGTTAGCGTTAGATACCAATAGATTAAATGCCGATTGGCGAGAAGAGTTTTTAAACAAGGAAAGCAAATAAATAATTAAGAAAGGAAATATTCATTATGAAATGCGATAAATTTGTAGTCAATGCGGCGGGTAGGAGAGTCCCTACCGTAGTCAATGGGAAAGAAATGGTGCCTTTTATGGGAGTGGGAAAATATAAGCCTACCGGCAATAAATATGCACCGCCCATCCCGACATGTTTGGATTATCCGTCAGATGGAAATAAAATCGTTGATTCTTTAGAATTAGCACTTAAAAAGTGTGGTTTACGCAATGGAATGACCATTTCGACTCATCATCATTTGCGTGATGGAGATTTGGTGAGTAATACGATTTTTGATATAGCTAACAATTTAGGAATAAAAGATTTAGTGTGGTTGCCTTCGGCTTCGTTTCCTTGTAACGAACCTTTGATTTCTTATCTCGAAAACGGAACTATCAATAGGATAGAAGGTTCTATGAACGGTCCTTTGGGTAGATTTACTTCTTACGGAGGGATGAAAGGCTGTGCTGTTTTGCGTTCTCACGGCGGAAGAACACAAGCCGTACAAGATGGTGAAGTAAAGATTGATATAGCGGTTATTGCAGCACCTTCTTCCGATATGTTTGGCAATGCAACGGGAGCTCAAGGTCCTTCGGCTTGCGGTGTGTTGGGCTATTCACTGATTGATATGCTTTATGCCGATAAAGTTATTGTGGTTACCGATAATTTAGTACCTTTCCCTTGTATGCCTTTTCAGATACAAGGAAATTATGTTGACTATGTGGTGGTAGTAGATAAAATAGGAATTCCGGAAAAAATAGTATTGGGAACGACACAAGTTACTAAGTCGCCCGATAGATTGTTATTAGCCGAGTGGACGGCTCGTTTCTGTTCTGAAGCAGGTTTGCTACGCGATGGAGTAGGAATTCAAACGGGAGCCGGCGGTACTTCTTTGTCGGTAGGTTTGCATTTTCATGAGCAACTGAAAGCAAATAATTGGAAAGCTCGTTTTGGATTTGGGGGAAGCACGCAATATTTAGTTAAAATGTTGGAAGACGGTGTGATGGATTATATCCTTGACGCACAAGCCTTCGATTTGGAAGCTGTAGAATCCGTTAAGAAAAACGAGAACCATATAGACTTGTCCGTATTTCAGTCGTATAATTTTCATAGCAAGGGAAATTACACCAATTTGATTGATATTGTTATTTTGGGAGCTACGGAAATAGATACCGATTTTAACGGAAATGTTGTTACTCATTCCGATGGCTTATTATTGCATGGTATTGGAGGTTGGCAAAATTGTTTGCATTCCAAATGCACAATATTACCCGTTCCTTTATTCAGGGATAGAATTCCTGTAATTGTTGATAAATTAACCACTTTATGTGGTCCGGGAGAATTGATAGATGTGATAGTTACAGAGCGAGGTATTGCTATCAATCCGTTGCGTACCGATTTAATTGATAAAATGCGTCATTCCTCTTTGCCTATTGTAAGTATACATGACTTAAAAGCAGAAGTTGATGCCATTTGCGGAGTTCCGGATAAAGCACCCGTTAGCGATAAAGATGAAGATACCGTAGCTATTATAAAATGGGTAGATGGAACAATTATAGATAGCGTACGTAAAGTATTGCAATAAATGCTTTTACATTATTGATTAAAAAAAACGGAATAAATAAAACATAAGAGACTGCACTCTGTAGTCTCTTTTTTTATAGGTAGTACCGCAAATGAGGGCTACATAATTATATGTTTTTTTTATTTTTTTCTATTGAATCAAATAAAAGTATACTTTTGCAACATTAAAAAATAAAAATATTGACAAATAAAAAAAACTCACATTAATTTTTGAATAACAGATGAAAACATATATGATGATTAAAAAACTGTGGTATATTATTTTATTGCTTACTTTAACCCATAAAGTGTCGGCACAAGTAACGGATCCTATTTGTTTTCAAAATGAATGGTCTATTGATTCTATCAATCTTGTGTTGAAAGAAAACTCTTTTCCTTTTCAGTTGAGCTACAAGTTTACCGAACCCACTGATACTACAGCGGGAGTACAGGAGTTGTTGATTTATTATGGGAATAATAAAAAAGATCTAATTCATAAAACGTACAGAGAACTCGAGGAAATTACTACCATAATGCATAAAAATGAAAAATTTTACATGCTTTTGTTTTATGATGAGGTGGGTTATGATTTTTTCCTTATAGTTCAGGAAAATCCCTTTGTTGTTTTTGAATCGGAATCTTATAATTTTGATCTGGAGCCATATCACATTATTACTGAGAGTTTTGACTTTGAAAATAAAAGTATAAAAATCTTTTTCAGTGATTCTAAAATTGAAAAAACTGTTAATTTTAAACCAAACACTTTCAATTCAATGGATTTAGATTAGGGTTAGTGTACCACCTTATTCTTTTAAAAATAAAAACGAGAATAAATGAAGTTCTCGTTTTTTTGTTAATTTTTTCAACTGGAGGGAAAAAAGTAAAAAAGACAAAAGAATTTAAATTTAACACACTATTATACATTAATATTGATTAGTGGAAATTTGCGACCGGAATTCTTTTGCGTTTTTTGCGCTTAAAAAGGTATTATTGAAACGCTCTGTTAAACAATAGGTTTTGTTGAAATAAATTTATCCATAATTTGATAAGCCACATCAAGCGTATAATAGCCGTCTTCGACAGAGACTTCGCAAGCCGTATTGTCTAAAATACTTTGAACAAATAAACTTAATTCCATTTCAATAGCGTTAATATTTTCTTTAGGAGGGCTTTCTATAAAAATGCGTTTTTTGCCTTTTTCTTTTCCTAAATCTATAATTAGCGGGAGTAAATCCTTTTCATCTTCGGGTTGGTAGTCGCGTATGCGTATGATATTGGCTTGTTTTTCAAGAAAATCGACAGTGATATAAGCATTTTTTTGAAACATACGCATACGTCGCATACTTTTCATTGAAATGCGGCTTGCAGTCAGATTGGCGGTACATCCGTTTTCAAATTCAATGCGGGCATTGGCAATGTCGGGCGTATCGCTAACAATAGCTACGCCGCTGGCACTAATGTGTTTGATAGGAGATTTGACGGTATGTAAAATAATGTCTATATCGTGTATCATCAAATCGAGAACAACCGAAACGTCGGTTCCTCTCAGATTGAATTCCGATAAACGATGACATTCAATAAACATAGGATTGTTGATGTAAGGTTTTGCAGCTAAAAATGCATTATTGAAACGCTCTACATGTCCGATTTGAACTTTTAAATGATGTTTTTCCGAAAAATCTAAGATTTCTTTTGCTTCTTGTAAGGTTGCGGTAATAGGTTTTTCGATAAAGACGTGTTTTTTTTCTCTTAAGGCTTTCATAGCTATTTCGTGATGCGATACGGTAGGAGTTACTATGTCGATAATATCGCATGCTTGAATCAAAGCATCGGGGTCGTCGTAAGCCGGAATACCGTGTTTTTCTGCTATTTCTTTTCTAATCTCAACATTTGGGTCATAAAAACCGATGGTTGTTACATTTTCTACATTTTTTAAGCAGTTGAGATGAATATTTCCTAAATGACCTGCACCAAAAACGCCAATTTTTAACATTTGCCTTAGATTTTTTTTTATTTTTGCAAAAATAACATTATTTTAAATATAAAAGAAGGGATACAGAATAAATATATGGTAGATAGTTTAAGAGACAAAGGCTTGCGTAAGCAAATGGTTGAAGATTTACAAAAAAAAGGAATTGTTGATACTCATCTGTTAAATGTATTTAATGAGGTGCCTCGTCATTTTTTTATTCCGTCTTCTTTGTACGGTCATGCCTATGAAGATATGGCTTTACCCATAGCTTGTAAACAAACGATTTCGCAGCCTTATACGGTAGCCATACAGACACAGTTGTTGGAAGTTGTTAAAAATAAGCGTATACTCGAAATAGGAACAGGTTCCGGCTACCAAGCGGTTATTTTGAAAAAATTAGGTGCTTATGTTTATACTATTGAAAGACATATATATATATACGAAGCAACTAAGAAGTTGTTTGAAAAAATGGACATAAATATAGCTACTAAATACGGCGACGGCTATTTGGGATGGAGCGAATTTGCACCTTTCGACGGAATCGTTATCACGTGTGGAGCAGCTGAAGTGCCTCAAAAACTATTGAGTCAATTAAAAGTAGGTGGAATATTGGTAGTTCCTTTGGGCGAAAGTGTGCAAGTCATGACTAAAATCGTTCGTCTTTCCGAAACGGAATACAAAACGACGGAACACGGTACTTTCCGCTTTGTTCCTATGCTGCAAGATAAAGAATAACAGAGAATTTATATAATTTCTAATTGATGAGGTAAGCCTTTTAAGGCTGCATACAATTTAACCAATGTTGTAACGTCTTTTTCGCAATAAACTTTAATGCGTTCCAAATCATTGTGCTGCCAATAGTATTCATTGACTTGGCTGCCGTCAATATCGTCTTTAGGAGATTCCATATCGAAGAGAGCAGCTAAAAGGTCAAGCGAAGTGTAGTTTTTATAATCACCGAAACGCCACATATCCATTGTATCTATAAAGGTTGTTTCCCAAGGTTTTTTACCCGAAACATCTAAAATAGAAGGCAGTTTTATTTGATGAATGAGCATACGTCTACAAAGATAAGGAAAGTCGAATTCTTTGCCGTTATGGGCACATAGGCGATGATGAGGCTGTGAGTAATACTGTGAAAGCAGTGATGCAAAATCTTGAAGCAGTGTTTTTTCCTCATGTCCATAGAAAGATTTGGTGCGTATTTGTTGATTTTTTACATAGGCTACCGATATACAGACAATTTTTCCGAATTCGGCATATATGCCTGCTCTTTCGTACATGATTTCGGCAGTGTCGTCTTCATTCTTTTTCAGATAATTAGCTTTTTTATCCCAAAGAGCTTGCATGCGAGGAGATAATTTTTCGTAAGAGGAGCTTGCTGCTACTGTTTCTATATCAATAAATAAAATTGATTCTATTTGTTCGTTCATAATGATTGATTTTTTTATTTAAAATAAGCGAGTACTGTTTTTTTAGAGCGGACAGATTCACCCAATTCGATGTCTAAGAGAGCATTGATAGGTAGGATAACGTCAACGCGTGAGCCCATTTTGATAATGCCAATCTCATCACCTTGATGTACTTCCGTTCCTTCTTTTGCATAACATACGATACGGCGTGCTACAATACCTGCAATTTGTTTCACTAATATTCTTTCGCCGTTTTTATGCTCTATTAATGTACAAGAATGTTCGTTGAGGTCTGAAGATTTAGGATACCATGCCACCATGTGTTTACCGGGAAAATAATCTACTTTTTTTATCATACCCGAAATAGGGTAGGTGTTGACATGCACATTAAAAGGAGACATGAAAATAGATACTTTTAAGCGTTTGTCGTTGAAATATTTTGTTTCGTCAATTTCTTCTATAATCACTATTTTGCCGTCGGCAGGACAATAAATAATATTGTCGTCTTTGGTGAGCTGGCGTTTAGGTACGCGAAAAAAGCGAACGATAAAATAAAGGAAGCCGATAGAAAATGTGTACATGATAAATTGTGGAATAATCGAATCGCTATAAGCTGTAATTAAAGCTGAAGCAACAAGTAAAACGGCAAAAACAATTACAATAATGCGGTATCCTTCTCTATGTATTCTCATGATTTATAAGATAATAATATTTAGATATAATAAAATAAAAGGTAAAGCAAAAAGCATAGAATCGAAGCGGTCGAGAATGCCGCCATGCCCCGGCATAATACTGCCGGAATCTTTGACATCGAGCGAACGTTTAAACATTGACTCTATTAAGTCGCCCAAGGTTCCGGTCGTAACGATGATGGCTGCAAGTCCCATCCATTGCCATGAATTGAGATTTGATTTTTGGAAAAAATAAACAAAGAAATACGATAAAACAATGGTAAGCAAGGCGGCGACTAAAGTGCCTTCCCATGTTTTCTTTGGCGATATCCGTTGAAATAGAGGATGTTTTCCTATAAGACTTCCTACGCAATAAGCTAAAGTGTCGTATATCCATATAAGGATAAAAACGGCTAATAACAATCCTTCCGGCATTCGATGAAAATGGTTGATAAAAGAAAAAGGAATAACAATGGTAATAATGCCTGCAAACGAAGCTGCTATATAGCTAAGCGGTGAAGTTTGTTTAGGATTAAATAAAGCCATTAATAAGAAAAATAAGAACAATATGCTTAAGCCGAAAGGAAATATGATTTTATAGTAAGGATTTTTCCATAACTCAATATATCCTATTGCAAAATAGACAATAAGGGAGATGATGTAAAAAGATATATCTAAGCGGATGTCTTTTTTGCTTAAAAGACTTTTGTACTCGTACAATCCGATACAGCAAAAAATCAAAAATACATTGAACAATACCCATGCGTTGCTAACAATGGCTAATACGATTATTCCTATAAATAAAATGCCTGTTAATGTTCTGGTAAGCAAAACTTTCATACGTTTATATATTTTTTTAAGTTAAGGTCGTATGGAACTCACATGCCTTATAATTATCTGCTTTGCGAATCAAATTTGCTTGGCGTGTTCGTTTCATACCGTATCTTTTAATTGATAATATATTTTATATGTTAACAACTGCAAAATTATACTTTTTTTGTTTTGAATACGGGTAAAATTTACATCTATTTTGTGTGTAATAGATAAGCATTCAGAAAACCATCGATATCGCCGTCTAATACTGCTTGAGCATTAGATGTTTCGAAAGAAGTACGTGTGTCTTTCACTAACTTATAAGGATGCAAGGTATAACTTCTTATTTGCGACCCCCATTCTATTTTCTTTTTATTACTTTCTATTTCATTGATTTTTGCATATTTTTTCTGTAATTCTATTTCATATAGACGAGATTTTAGCATTTGAACGGCTTTTTCTTTGTTTTGCAATTGCGAACGCGTTTCTTGGCATTCGATAATGATGCCCGAAGGATGATGGTGCAAGCGAACGGCTGTTTCTACTTTGTTGACATTTTGACCACCGGGACCACCCGAACGATAAGTATCCCAACTAATATCCGACGGATTAACGTTGATATCAATGCTGTCGTCAATCATAGGATAAGCGAAAACGGAGGCAAAAGAGGTATGACGCTTATTGGCAGCATCAAAAGGAGAGAGTCTTACCAAACGATGTACGCCCGATTCGCCTTTTAGATAACCGTAAGCATAACTGCCGTCAATCTCGATAGTAGCCGATTTTATTCCTGCTACGTCTCCGTCTAATCTATCTAATTCTTTTATTTTAAAGTTATGATTTTCGCCCCAGCGTACATACATGCGTAAAAGCATTTCAGCCCAATCTTGACTCTCGGTACCGCCTGCACCGGAGTTAATGGTTAACAAGGCACCTAAGCGATCTTCCTCTTCGTTGAGCATGCTACGAAATTCCAAAGCCGTTACCGCATCTGTTGCCTTTTGTGCAATAGCTTGAAATTCATTTTCTTCCATTGCACCCTCTTTTAGAAATTCAAAAGCAATATGTAGTTCTTCAATTAAAACCCTAACTTTATCGAATTGGTTGGTTACTGATTTTAAAGAGGTAATATGTTTTAATATTTTTTCACTTTCAGCCGGATTGTTCCAAAAATCGGCTTCATGTGTTTTTAGCTCTTCCGTTTTTATGTCGGCTAATTTTTTATCAATGTCAAAGAAACCTCCTCAGCTCGTGTAGGCGGTTGTCTAAAGCTTTTATCGTTTCTATGGGTATCATAAATTATTTTTATTTTCTAAATATTCTTGAATAGCTGCGTATTCAAATCCTTTTGATAATAAATAACGTATCAATTTTTGTTTTCTTTCATTTTCGGATAAAAATGTATGATTGGCAATGTATTTTTCCGCATTTTTAGCCAAAGTTTTTTGATAGTCTTCTAATTCTATATTGGTTATCGCTTGTTGTATGTGATTGTCGTTGATTTTCTTAGAGCGTAAAGCATAGATTATTTTTTGTTTTCCCCAAGCATTTATTCTTGATTTTCCTTCTGCAAATAGTCGAGCATAACGCAATTCGTCAATAAAGTTTTGTGCCAGTAAAGTTTGGATGATTTTTTCTTGCTCTTTTTTATCTATTCCCCATGCTGTTAGTTTAGTACGCATATCCGATAGGCAGCGTTCTTGATAGGCGCAATAGTTTTTAGCTTTCTCTAATGCTTCTTCATAGCTTAAAATACGATTTTTCATTTTGTTTATTTTTGAAAAATAAGCGTATCGTATCTAACATTATAACCCGACCATATACCTGTAACATTTTCGCCTATAATGTTGGTGGGATGATTGCCGGGAGTTATATAAGGATTTTGTCCCGACGACAATTCCGATTGTAGCGATGACCAGTATTTTTGTGTTTTTTGGTCAATCGTAGTGGATTTAATAAAAATAACATCGCCGGGGCGAAAACTAATGCGGTAATAGTTTTCGTATTCTTCTTGTGTCATATTTGCCGTTACCATATTGCTGACGGGCATGCGTACCAATTCAAAGTTGAGTGTGAGTCCGTTGAAAGTTAAATCGTCGAATACGCCGATAGAAACTTGACTGAAAGTCATATCAAGTCCTTTGATTTGAGTGAAGAAACGATAATAATTCATTTCATCGCCTTTGTCGTGGAAAAGGATGCGGATGGTAGCAGTGGTGTCTTTTTCGCTTTTCCTATTAAAATAAAGTGTATCTATTAGCACGGGAGTCTTTGGAATAGTGGTAGAGGCGGTATATACTTTGTCTTTTGTTTTGACAGTTAGCTGATAGCTATGTCCGATTTTTCCTTTTATGTTTTTTCCAACGTATGCTTTGCCAAGTAATCCATAAAGATGATCGGCGGAAAAACCCAAACTAAGTGTTTCGCTATTACCTTCATCGTCGCTAACGATGACTTGTGCCGTAGTGTCAATGGATTGTAAAATAGTGGCTAAGGTAATTTCGGTATAATACGATAAAGAGTGTGAAACGATAACGGTAGCCGGTCGGTCGTTGTCTATCCATCCCTCAATGACCAAAGGATTTTTGTGATGCGGTATGGTCAAGGAAATAGGAGTTTCGCAAGCCGAAAGAAAAATAATTAGAAGAAATAAGCATGAATGGTGAATTAATTTCATTTTATTTTTCAATTAATTAATAATACGAATCTTACTTATTAAATAAGATATGTCTATTATCTAAATTTAGGCATTTTTCTAAAGATACGTCTATTATGTCTTGAACCCTTGTAACTTTTATAATAGGATTTATAATATTGACGTGAGATGTTACCGTAAGAGTTTTTTGATGAATAGGCGGAACTGCCAAATTTATACACTATATTGAGTCCTCCGTTGTAGGCATAAAGATAACGAGACGTTGATTTGTTGGGTGATACAAGAACATTGTCTTTGTAGTTGTCATATTGAGCATACGTGTATCCTGTGGTAATATATGGCTCTAAAGCTACACGTCCCAAACTTAAAGAATAACCCAAGGTGGCTCCGCCCATAATGTTCCAACCTATATGGTTAATCAAGTTAAATTCCTCTGACCAATAATTGGGAATAATTTGCTTTGCCATATTATAATAACCGAAACCCACATTGATTCCTACAAAAAATCCGTTAAATTCTTCGGTAAAATAATAACGTGGCTCTAAAAAGAAAGCATAGAGTGCGAGTGGTTTATCTGTTCCTATAAATCCTTTAGGTTGATGAACTATAAGTGCTTGCATTTGTAAAGTGAAGTTGTCGGTTAATCTGAATTCAAATGCAGGCATTCCAACGGCAACAACTGCAAAAGCATTGAGTTTAACAGCAAATTTACCCGATGAAGAACCGGATTTAGAGACTTCGGAAGCCGTAGATAATAGTTCTATTTTTGTTTTTTCCAACAATACATCTTTGTGCGTAGTGTGATAAAGAGGAAAAGATGTGTTTAAAAAAGAATGTTTGTTAATTTTATCTATGCTGATAGGAGAAGAGGAATAAACAGGTGATAAAATACTCATAGTGCTAAAAAGCAATATGAAAAAAGCTATAAAAGGTCTCATGAGCTTATTTAATTTTTTTGTAAAATATTTTTTTGCAAAGATATAAATTTTATTTATTATTCAGAGAATATTTTTAGTTTTTTTTAATATTTTTATGTTGATTTTCGAACGGCTAATTTTTATCTCAAAGACACAAGAAGTAATTTTCTTCATATAAAAAAAACATTCTTCCAAAAGAGTGGTGTTTTTTAGAAAATTCTTAGCGTTTTGCCTTATTAGCAGTTTGTTTTTCGCTCAATTTACGGATATGTGAATGCAAAATCAATGAAAAGTTTTTTAAACTAAAAACTGTAAGTATTTTATTTATAGCACTTTTAGTTTATTCAAATAAAAGTTGATAGTTAAATTAAAAAAAAATAATAAAATGTTATATTGTATAAAATATTTCATTGCTGTCCGATAAAACTATATAA